>Ga0208315_1000156_pt1 | contig 70563 bp, 66 predicted proteins | sample MalvireepMed_215_FD_184239 | JGI IMG/M metagenome (GOLD analysis project Ga0208315, IMG submission 184239) | Marine viral communities from the Global Malaspina Expedition - Malaspina viral metaG DeepMed_215 (SPAdes) (version 2) | ecosystem: Environmental > Aquatic > Marine > Oceanic | place...
TTTGATCGGCAAAATCATTAAGAGCATAAATGTGATCATTTACAAGTGATTTTAGTGATCAAAGCTTAATGAGAATAAGCGATCAAAGTTAATGCAATTGGGTGATCAAAGCTGGAGAGAATATGCAAATAAGGGGGTTGCGCCCTTATTCTGATTGATACATTTCTGGTCTTACTTGAAAAAAAACCAATGAGCCCAAAGTCTACTTAATCAACACTTATTTTTATAGAGCCTATCATGTCGTTATTACCTTCGTCTTCCAGCGTTAAGCAATTCGTATATTTAGCACAGCAAATAAGAGAGTATGAGGGTAATGCTGCAAAAGCCAGTGGTTGTGATCTGTTTACCCTAATGGAACGAGCGGGGCATGCCGCATTTTTAAATTGGAAATCATTCAACGCACAGCAGACTCTAGTGCTCGTAGGGAGTGGCAATAACGCAGGAGATGGCTATATTACGGCTAGCCTTATTAAGCAAGCCGATAGACATGTCGTGGTGTGTGTCGTAGATGAAAATAAAGAATTAACCGGTGATGCTGCAAAAGCACAAAAGCGCTGGATTGATGCCGGTGGTAAAATTTGTAACTTTAGCGCTGATGCACTCGATGAGTGTGATGTAATCATTGATGCATTACTGGGCACTGGTCTTGAAAATACGGTACGCGATAATATTGCCACTATAATTAAAGCGGCGAATGAAAGCACTAAACCAATACTCAGTATTGATGTGCCATCAGGTATAAATGCTGATACAGGCCAACCTTTAGGTATTGCAATTAAAGCTACTAAAACAATTACTTTTGTAGGGGTAAAACAAGGGTTAACAACGGCTGCGGGTAAACAGTATGTTGGTGAACTTATCTTTGATGACTTGGCTATTGGCGAGTCATTCGTAGAATTAGCAAGCCCTTCGGGTAAGCTTATTAATATCAATAGTTTTAAAGGCTTGGGTCCACGTGCTTTGAATAGTCATAAAGGTAGTTATGGAAAATTACTGTGTATTGGTGGGAATCAAGGAACGGCAGGTGCGATCAGGTTAACAAGCGAGGCAGCGCTTAGAGCTGGTGCTGGAATGGTCAGAGTGTATACCCATGAAAGCTCAATTATGCCAGTCAGTTTTGGCCGACCGGAGCTTATGGTAAGTGGTAATAACTTGCAACATGCATTGGAGTGGGCAAGCTGTGCTGTTATTGGCCCAGGCCTTGGACAAGACGAATGGGCGCAAAATACCTTTAATCAAGTCATTGAGTATTGTACACGTAATAATATGCCTTTAGTTATTGATGCTGATGCACTTAATTTACTTGCTAAACAAGCTTCACTGAAAATGCCCACGCGGTGTGTACTTACCCCGCATCCGGGCGAAGCCTCTCGATTATTAAAGGTGTCGACTGGGGAGATAGAGTCTGATCGGTTCAGCTATGTTCAACAATGTGCTAAACGTTACTCAGCAGTTTGTGTTTTAAAAGGCGCAGGAACTTTAATAGCCGATGGTAAGCATACTTGGGTTTGTGAAGAAGGAAGCCCTGCGCTTGCTGTTGGCGGTAGCGGTGATGTTCTTACTGGTATTGTAGGGGCATTATTTGCTCAAGGGTTAGATTGTGCTGAGGCGGCTTGCTATGGTGTTACACTGCATGCTAAAGCGGGTGATATTGCTGGGCAAAAAAATGGAGAGCGAGGTATGCTACCTAGCGATCTGTTTTGTATAGTAAGGCGGTTAATTAATACTATAAAACCATAAGATAAAAGCATTAATATTAATTTTGTTCTTTTTTTGATAAATCCATTAACCTTCTTATACTTAGTTAACGCTGTTTGGTTGTAACTGAGGTTAAAAATGTTAATACAGAAAAAAATGTATGCGGGAAGCTTATTACTTATCGTTTTCTCTTTGCTCGTTTTAACCGTAATTATGCAATGGGTAATAACGCCAATTATAAAAAATGAAGCTATTTCTGCAGCTAAGTTACAGGCTAAAGTAATAGGTGAATCATTTGCTAAGGATTTAGGAAAAAGTGCAGCATTAACTAAAAGCTTATCTGTTGTTGCTCAAACACTTCCCCTTGATAAAGATCAATTTATTAAAAATTTGGCACCGTTAATTGCTAGTGGTTCAGGCATTGCCGGTGGTGGAATATGGCCAGAGCCAAATATGTTAGATGCATAAGCACAAAGGGCATCTTTGTTTTGGGCTAAGGGCGATAATGGTCAATACACTTTATTAGATGACTACAACCAAGCTGATAGCAGTCCATATCAACAAGATAGCTGGTATACACTGCTAACGCTCAACCAGGCGTATGTGTTTGGTCTGAGGCTTATATTGATGCAGTCTCGAATGTGCCTATGGTAACTTGTTCTGTTAAAATTGAGCGTAATAATCAGTTTTGGGGAGTCGCTACTTTAGATATAGAGCTTTCTCATATTGAAAAGTCACTTCTTGCTGAAAATCAAGCAACCGGTACCTACAGTTTTATTATTGATAGTGCGCAGCAGTTTGTTTCTATTCCTGCATTTAGAGATACGAATTTAGCCATGCTAAATTTTTCACAAGTTGTGAGTAAAGATAGCTCTTTACAGCCTTTAGTTAACGCCTTGAAAAATGAAGATAGACTCGTAGCAGGGTTTAGTTCTGGTGTCATATAGGGGGATAGCTCAATTCTAGTGACATTCTCACTGCCGGAGCAAAAGTGGCGCTCCGGCGTGATAATTCCAACAGCGACTGCAAAAAAAGCAGCTAATACGCTGACATACTATTTGTATGGTTCATTCATTGTACTCATTGTTATATTTATATCGGCATTATTAGTCTTTGATAAGCGATTAGTTGAGCAAATAGAGCAGACTTCGGCGCAAGTTAGGTCATTAATGCAAGGGCAAACAGATTCTAAATTACCAATATCGGGGGATGATGAAATGAGTCATCTTTGCGAAGCTATTAATGATTACGGTGATCATCTTATTAAAATTCTTGGGCTGATTAAAGAAGAGGCGGCCTCAGTAAAAAAACAATGCTGAATCTATTGATAACTTGAGTAGTAATAGTCAGCAACGCGCACATGAACTAATGCAAGAAAATGAATTGTTAGCCACGGCTATCAATGAAATGTCGATAGCGGCTTCATCGGCATCAGAAGATATTAGTGGCGTTGCAGATATTACCGCTAAGTCATCAGATCTTGTAAACTCTGGATTTAATGTTATTGAACAAAACGCAGAATCTATCCAGCTGTTGTTCAATAAACTAACTGAGTCGTCCAATGCAATATCACAAATATCTGAAGATTCACAGCAGGTTGGTTCGGTATTAGATATGATTATGAATATCTCTGAGCAAACTAATTTGCTTGCGCTTAATGCTGCTATTGAGGCTGCTCGTGCTGGTGATTCTGGAAGGGGGTTTGCGGTCGTTGCAGATGAAGTTAGAACACTGGCACAAAGAACACAACAATCAGCTGGTGAGATTGAAACCATGATAAGTCAGTTACTTAAAGGGCGCTCAGCAAGTATTGCCGTAGCCACTGAAGAACAGGCTCAAGTAACCGTCAATGTTAAAAAACTAGCGGAACGGATCCGAGAAATATCAGGGCAAAATGCCGCCGATGCCGAAGACTTTAGAGAAGTAAGTAAAGCCTCTAATAGTCAAGCACAAAGGCTATACGACATTAGTCAGCAGTAACTCAATAAAAAAATCCAAGCAAGGCTTGGATTTTTTATATAAATTTGTTTATTAATTTAAAATTGTGAGGATTTAAAAGTCTATCTATGAAGCTCGCCAGCTCTTTCTGGTTGATAAGTTACCTCTTTAATAGTTACTGTTATTAACCCTCCGCCTGGCTTTGGCCATTCAATTTGATCTCCCTGTGAAAGGCCAAGTAATGCACTACCAACAGGGGCTAAGATTGATATTTTGTTGCCACTTGAGTCAATATTCTTCGGATAAACAAGCGTTAAAGTAAACTCCTCACCTGTAGACTCAACAATAAAGTTCACTGTTGAATTCATGGTTACCACGGTTGAGGGAACTTCGTGTGGCTCCACTATATTAGCCCTACCAAGTTCTGCTTCAAGTTCTTTTTCACCCGCAAAACTGTTCGCAGGTAACGATTCCATTAGCGCATACAATCGATCTGCATCCAGTGATGAGATGATTATTTCAGGTTTAGTATTCAACTTAATATCCTTAATCATGTTAAATAAAATTTACTCTGGGTATAGCTTGCAGGAACTCAGTTGCATTGGAATACACTGAGATAATTTTATTGTTGCCTTAGTGAATTTATTTTATCTCTATTGCTAAAAACCCAGCCGAAGCTGGGTTTTTATTTGAGCTAAGTGTGTGAGGGGATGATTTACATCATGCCGCCCATATAGCGCTTACCTATTTGTTTTTATTAACTTAATTACATGGGAGTTAGTGATGATACCCCACTTTATACCCCTAAGAACTAAACATTCAAGCTAACCTATTGAATAATAATGAAACATCGCTGTTTCACACATTTTTAAATTACTTATACAACTTTATCTTTTTTAGAAATTGACTACCATAAAATATAGATATTCATGCTCTTACTATTAAACAAGAGAAATACTCTGATAATTTTTTAAACTAGCTGACATTAAATGTACTTTCCTTTGGCGCTTCCGCCCCTTTCCGAGATAGGATTAACTGTCAATATCGCCATAAAGAAGGCCTTCCTTAACTCCCTAAATCAGCATCAAAATGGTCTTCTCTGATACGAAGAAGACCTTAGCCTTGGCTTATCTAGCGACATTTGAACCGATGAAAATTAGCCCTTAGTTAGATAATAGAATTGTTCTAAATTTCATCTGGGATTTATAAAGTCAAAAATTCTAATTTGATTAGGAAATACCAAAGCGGACATTAGATTAATATGATTTTAGATATTAAATTTTTGTGATTCTACGCTCAGGGGCACATATCGCCATAGAACTTATATTCACGTCATGTGAAAACATATGCTTATTCTAATACTTGTATGCGTTTTCAACGTTTAAAGAAAACACTGGAAATGTCACCCTTGTCGTTTGGCGTCTATTAATTGACGTCAAAATTCAATTAATCCTTCCTAATTTTATATATTTTAATCTTAATAATAAAAATAACTCGACGTATTTGCTTAATGAATATATTGACTAAACTATAAATAGGCCGTGCCAAAAAGCACATGGGGAAATTATGACAACAGTAAAGAAATTCAATAAAACGGTTATTGCTACCACGTTATTTACCTTATTTTATCAACAATTCACTTTTGCAGAAGTAGCTGATAATTCAGAAATTAATGCATTAGAAGTTATTGAAGTAACCTCACAAAAACGAGTACAAAGCCTGCAAGATGTCCCTGCATCTATTACCACTATTGATGGTAATAGATTGGCGGATACTGGCATTACTCAAATGGAAGAAATGTCTGATTATGTGCCCAACTTCTCGGTCAGTAAATCAGGCCAAGGTTATAATATTTACATGCGCGGAATAGGTTCCGGCCCTAATCAAGGATTTGAACAAACCGTGGGTACATATGTCGACGGTATTTATCGCGGTAGAGCGGTTTTAATGCGTAGCTCGTTCTTAGATGTTGATATGGTTGAAGTATTGCGAGGCCCTCAAGGCACACTATTTGGGATGAATACTACCGCAGGTGCATTAAATATCACCTCGAAAAATGCCACACAAGAATTTGAAGCATCGGTAAAAGGTTATTATGTTCCTGAGTTTAATAAACAAGATTTAGAGTTTGCGGTTTCGGGCGGGTTAACTGATGAGTTAAGTGCACGTATCGCGATGAAGTATGAAACTGATGATGGCTATGTCGAAAATGTTGTTACAGGTAATGATGAACCGTCACGAGATAATATCGCAGCGCGGTTAACTCTTGATTGGAACATCAGTGATAAATTAAATGCCAATTTAAAAATTCAGCATGATAGTGATGAGATTAAAGGGCGTAATGTCATTGTTACTGTTGAACCTTATCTTGAAGAGGCAGGAACTCCTGCAACAGAAGCGTTATTAGCGAGTTTAATGGAATATGATTTTGATTATAAAACAGCGAATACCACACCAGCTTTAGGTGAAAAGCAATTTGAAGAATCAACCGCTAATCACCTTACATTAAATTTATCTTATGAGTTAGGAGATTTAACGTTAAATTCAGTAACGGGCTGGCAAGATTATGATCTTGATGGCGCCAAAGACCAAGACAGTACCGCACGAACATTAATTTATTCTGAGGGATCCCCACAACTTTTAACTGGTTTCATTGGATAACTCCTCAATCGCAATTTGAATATCTTTTGGGGATATCCTCATGGTTCGCGATTGCAATACTCTTAAAGCAAGGTAACCATACGATAAAACCCGCCGTGTTTTTATCGTATTTGCCTGGTAATGTCTCTGAACGCCCTTATTTTCTGCTATTTTACCTATTATGTATAAAGCTATTTGCGCAAGTGCCGCCACGAGTAGTAAGTTTTCAATTCGATGAATGTTTACACTTCGATTTCGAGATAATCCCAGCCCATAATGTTCATTTTTATTATCTCTAAAGGTTTCTTCTATCGTCATTCTTTTACGGTAAATATTAACAACATCTAATGCTGACCAAAAGGCTGTAGGCAGGTTAGTGGTTAGCAACCACGGCTCTCTGGCTGATTTAGAATGACGTTTATTGTTGTGACATTTGGTGACTTTCCCTTCACGATTTAAATTTTTACGCCTTTTGTTTTTTTCTTTAATCATTAAAGACCGGCATACGTAGGCGTGGGATTTAGATAGTTGGATAGTCCCTAACTCTTTGGGTTTATTCGTTCCCTGTTGGTATAGACTCTTAGCATTAGCCCAGTCACTATCTTGCTCTTTTTTATATTTCACTGAGCCACGAACCCGTGTTACCCAATACCAACGTTGAGCGTCGACCTCCTTTGACCAAGGTACTTTAAACCCAGCATCTGTGCATAAGATGGGTTTAACATTGTCAGGCAAGCATTTGGCTAAGTTTGTAAGGAAAGTCTGATGAGCCTTAGCGCTTGTATGATTAGCTAAGGGGTAGACTTCCTCATAAATGGTTATGGCACGGCCTTGTATAGGCAAGGAAGCGCGTATCATCACAAAGTTATAGTTATAAACAGATGACCAATCGACCATAATAAGTGGGTGCGCTGACGTAATGAACTGAGTACAAAGCGCTTTATAAAATGCATTTCTAGACTGATGCAAGTGTTGATTTCCAATTAACCTGTCGTTGCGCTTAATGGAGTGTTTTTCGGATATACCGCGATAGTCAGCAGACTCTCTTCCTATTTGGGTTACAGAGACAGAAGCGCCTTGCATAACGGTGTTTACAGAAAGCTTTAAGGATTTTAATAATCGTTTGTCTAAAGCGATTGAATCTTGATTAATTAACTTGGATAATGTGTTCATAGTGCTTGTTTGTTGTTTGATTTGTTTTTTGGCGAAAGTATTTTAACCAATAAACAGGCACTTATCTTCTATATTTGTGGGGATACTTCAGAATTTATTCGCCTATGTTCAATGAAAATTACGAACAATTCAGCCAAGAATTTCGCTTAACCTCACCCGGAGGTGAAACACTTGACTATATTATTGGTGCATATTTTCAAAGTTCTGAGTTGTCATACTCTGAAGTTTCCTCTGTTTACCCGTTAGCATTACGAGGTGAACGCGATTATCAATCGAACTCAGATTTATGGGCTATTTTTGGCCAGTTTGATTATAAAATCACAGATAAATTAACGACTTCTTTTGGTTTACGTTATACAGAAGAAGAAAAAGATGGGCGAAGAACAATGCTTGTCATCGATCCAAAAACAGGGCAAAGAGTTCAAGAGTCAGCGTTGGTTAAACCACCTGCTTTAGCTGGTGCACTAGCCGCTTTTGGATTACCCGGATTACCCGGTAATGTTTATAGTATGATGTTAGGGAATAATTTCCCATACTTAGATCCTTTATTGCTTGGGTCGAATACTCAACACATTCCTAATTCTATATACGGCACCATTGACGAGCATGACTTAAACGAAAGTCGCACTGAAGAAAGTTTTACACCAACGTTAACGGTAAGTTACCAACTGAGTGAAGACACATTATTGTATGCTAAATCCGCACAAGGTTTTAAATCAGGAGGGTTTGATGCCCGCTCTAATTTAGGTGGAGACTTTGAATTTGAAGAGGAAGAAGTTGTTTCTGTTGAATTTGGCGGAAAGCTAACATTAGACGATGGTGCAGCAGAGCTAAATTTCGCTATTTTTCAAATGAAATTTGATGATTTACAAACCTCTGTTTTTGATGGACAAGTCGGTTTTAATGTTAAAAATGCCGGAGAGGCAACAACTTCAGGTATAGAGTTAGATGGTCGCTGGGCTGTTTTTGACGAAATTACGTTAGTTGGTGGCCTAGGATTACTTGATTTTGAATGGGATGATTTTAAAGGCGCTAAATGTTTTACCAGTAATGTATTAATTTCAGATAATATTGATGAAACCGGTAAGTCTTGTGATTTAACTGGCGAAACCAATGCTTTAGTTCCTGAAATGACCGCAAACATAGGGATTGAACATGCTACATTTATTTTTGATGCGTACGAGTTAATCACTAATGTTGATGTAAATTATCGTGATGAATTTTACACGTCAAGTGACTTAAACCCGTTTACCAAACAAGAAGCCTATACCAAAGTAAATATGCGTATTGCGCTTAATTATGAAGATGAATGGGAAGTGGCGTTAGTTGGTAAAAATATTACTGATGAAACAACAAGAAATTTTAGTTTTGACTTACCTTTCACTAAAGGTGGTTATGCCAACATGATTGAACCTGGCAGAAGCTTTGGCGTTCAGTTTAGATATAATTTTTACTAAAATTTTGTTTTATTGTTATACCGGTCATTGTTTAGGCTAGGTGAGAAAAGCGCTAATTTATTAGCGCTTTCCTTTTAAGTTTCTTTCTTGTGTTAGCCTCGTTAAATGTTGCGCTATCATTTTATCTATTCTAGGTATCATCGCTTTATGTTTTTTATGTATCACATGAGAAAAGCTCGGTGATGAAATGATGACAACATTAAATTCTTTTATAAGTTTTTGATGAAAATTTGGATCTACGGGAAGAATAGCGTAGTAATATCTATCCGCTCTTATTAAGTTCAGTGTATTGTTAATTTTATTATTAATAACAATATTCGCCTTTATATCAGGTGTTTTTAACGCAGGTTTTATTACATACAAAGATCTATTATTGGCAAGGATGCTCGATTTTTCGTCGGCAAAAATATCAATTTGACAGGGGATTTGCTTTTTACACACTAATGCTAAAGAGATATTTTCAAATGCAGGAGTGATAGCTAAAATATTTTCATAATTTTTAACGGTAGCATTAAGTCGAATAGTGTCAGCATCAACAACTCCATCATTTAATAGTATTAATCCACGCTTGGTAGGAACTGGAATAAACTCAACTTTAAAACCTAATTCAGTATAAACTTTTTCTAATATATCGTTATAAAATTGAATGTCTGGATGATCAACATGGGTGATCACAAAGGTTTGTTTTGATTCGGCTAAACAAGTAAAGGCACTGTTTATCAATACAATGATGATTAAATATAAAGTAATCGTCGTTGATTTTGACATTTTGGCTCCCTTGTGTTGCTAATAGTTGTAAGTGTAGTATATATTTATTTAATTATAGTTTTGTTCCGATAGACAAATTATCGACAGTATTTTACACTCGAAGGATGATTTTACTTTTAATGTTTAATTCAATATAACAATGAATTCAACCACTTTAATTCCAAATACGCCAACAACAATCGGAAGCTGGGCTTTACTTATTGCCAAAGCTTTAGAAAGTTATAATGTTGATAGTCATCATATTTTTTCTGAAGCAAAAATTGACCTAGCCGCTATCCAAGTTAACCCTGAAGTTAGATTGCCTGTTAAGCAAATGGCTATTTTATGGCAGTTAGCGGTAAAACAGACTAATGATGAATGTTTTGCTTTGCGTTTAACTAAGTATTTTCAACCGAATACTTATAGTGCTGTTGGGCTTGCTTTTGCTTCAAGTCGTACCATTATGGAAGGGTTTGAACACAGTTTACGTTATTTCAAAATGACCACAGATGCTGCGGTGCATTGGTTAGAGAAAATTGATAATAAAGTTATTTTACATATTGATATTCCTCCAGAAAATGAACCTGTGGCTGTTGAAGCAATTGAAGCTTTTATGTCAACGATGATATCGCTATCACGTGTTATGACCACCGAAGAGTTCTCACCGTTAGAAGTTTCCTTTAAACATGATAAAAGTGCTTATGTGAAAGAGTATGAAGAATTTTTCAATTGTCCGGTATTGTTTAATCAGTCAGGTCATCAAATTATTTATTCGTTGAATGATTTAGAACGGCCACAAATGTTAGCAAACCCTTCATTAGCCAATACATTAGAAAACTGGATTGATGAACATTTAAATCGTTTTAGCCAAGATCTTGTGTCTACTAAAGTTAAAGCCTTTATTTTAGATAATATGCTGAAAGACGATGTTGAAATTGAAAAAATAGCGAGTTTTCTCAATTTAGGTTTACGTACATTACAAAGGAAATTAAAAGCAGAAGGCCAAAGTTTTAACGAACTGTTAGATGAATGTCGTCATCACATGGCAACTAAACTATTGTCGGAGCAACGAGTACCGTTAATTGAAATTTCATATATGCTTGGTTTTTCTGATCAAAGTGGCTTTACACGTGCTTTTCGCCGTTGGACCCATACTAGCCCGAAACATTATCGTGACCAACATGGTCAAAAGCTTTTAAAAGAATAATCATCACTTTTCATTTAAGAGAGTGCTAAAGAAAAAGGTTCTATAACGTAAGTTACAGAACCTTTTTTATGATTTATTTAAACCACTACATTTTATTAATTTACTTTATCAACGCCAGGTAAATATTGCTCTACGGTACTCCATTGACGAACCGATTGGTCGGGTAAATAAACGCGGAAGTTAAGTCTGAATATTCCTTCTTTAGGTGTTGGTAGCCAATTTGACTCATTACCTTCAGGCGGTGTTGCTTGAATATATAAATCAAGCGAGCCGTCTTCATTGTATTGTAAGCCTTTAGTGCTTTTTCTGATCGAATAACGATTAATATCATTACCAACTAGCTGGTAGTCATCTCCGTACATAGTGATTGACCAAAAAACAAATTCAGAAGTGGTTGGCAACTGGCCCTTCTCAAAGTGAAGTTTATAAGTGTTTTTACCAATTAAAGGTTCATTTTTGCTGTCTGAATAAGTATGGAAATATACCGCTTCTTCAGGCGAATGAACAAAGAGTCCTTGTACCGCACCTTCAGCTCTCGCTAAATAATCGCTGCCATAGCTGCCACCAACAAAGTCAACATTCCACTTGTTTTCACTTTGTGTACCGCGAAATTTGACCTTCCATTTAACAATATCAATACCTGCTTGTACTGCTCGCGCTAAGCCACGTTGAATAGAGGGGTCTAAATTTTTAGCATTAAAAGCGTGAGTATCAGACAAGCCAATATGCTTGAAGGTATTTAATAACGCACGATTTTCGCCTACAGGAGGGTTTTCTTTTAATAATTCGGCGGCATAACTAAAGTAACCTAACTTACCTTTCTTCATGCTGGTATTACTGAGTTTTGGTAAATCATAAGTACGTTCGGCTTTAGGTAAGCCCCATTGTGATAATGGCACTGCGTCGAATAATTGCTGGTAGCCTTTAATCACCTCAACATCTTCATCAGTTTCAGAATAGGTGGCAATACGTAAAGCAACTAACGCTGAATTATTTGGCATTCTTAATGCTTTGACTCCAGCGGGTAACTTTCCTTGCCAGTGTGGACCAACTAGAGCAAAGTTACCGCCTTTGCTGCCTGTTGTCCGCGTGCCTAAATAGTGTTGATTAACAATATAAGCGTCAGCAATTTGTAAAGAGTAATAACGGTCTTCAATCGGCGGTACGACCAAAATAACGGGTTCTTCTGCCAAGTAAACTGAAAGACCTGAATATACGGTATCGCGATTGGGGGTATAAGGCATTTTATCATTTGAAGTCGCTAAATTAGAAGAGTGCCCCATTGTCCGACTGGCGCACAAGGACATCGGTCTTTAATTTTGGCTATCTTCTTTAAATCCATACGTAAGTCACGCTGAATATCATGCATCACCATAGGTACGGTAAACATAAATGCTTGAATACCAACACTATAGGCCCATTCTTCTTTTGCCTTTTCGTCAGCTTCTTTCATTTCTTCAACGGAAACTTTGTTATTCACTTTAAAGGCTTTTAATATTTGGTTTGCCTGAGCAATATTAGGCATTAATATTGCTGCTGATAAGGCAACAATTTGAAGGGAAGGTTTGAGCCTTGATTGGCGAAACGTTTTTATCTGATCTTTAAATAATTTTGTAATCATTTGTATTTCCTATATTACGCATTGTTTTAATTGTTAATTTTTTGTGATTCTCTACTATCTACCTATTTTTAAACAGGAAATAACTGACTTATTAACTGTTGGCACTGGGCTAAATTTAAATACTGTGGCACTGGATATAAGTAATGGGCTTCTTTTAACGCGGCTTTTGCTAACGTTTTAACATCTTCTTTTTGAAGTTGTGGAATATTCGTTGCTATTGCAAGTTCACCTTGGAGTTCTATCACTGCATCGATGAAGTTTGTGGCTAATTCTAGCTCTGATAAATTATTCGTTTCTAACCCTATTTCAAGGGCTAGTTTTGCTAAACGGCTTGTTGAAGACTTCAGGTTAAAGCGTAGCACGTGAGGCAATACAATGGCGTTCGTCATTCCATGAGGCAAATGATACTTAGCACCAATTTGATGAGAAATAGCATGAACATAACCAAGCCCTGCTTTTGTAAAAGCTAAACCGGCATAACAAGAAGCGATGGCAAGTGCTTCTCGGGCGGCAATGTTTTTTCCATCTTGATAGGCAACAGGCAACTGTTTGAAAATAAGTTTAATGGCGGTTAAAGCGTAAAGGTTAGTTTGTTGGTTGGCATGCGTTGATAAAAAAGCTTCTAACGCATGAGTCAGTGCATCAAAACCTGTATCAGCGGTAATTTTTGCAGGCATACCTTGCATAAGTAATGGGTCAAGTGCCGTTGCAATTGGCATCATTTTTGGCGAAATGACTAAAGATTTTGATGTATGTTGGCTATCGGTTATTACCGCTGCCATCGTCACTTCTGAACCGGTGCCCGACGTTGTCGGTAATAAATATAACGGTAAACCACGTTGTTTTATTTTTAATAAGCCAGCGACGTCTTTCACTGACTTTTCTGATGTTGATAATACGGCAATCATTTTCGCCGCATCAAGCGATGAACCGCCACCTATGCCTAATACTAGCTGACAGTTACCATTTTTAGCCGCTTGAATGCCACGTTCAACCACTTGTTCATTAGGATCAGGTGTGACTTGATCAAAAATAATAATCTCAATATTATGTTCAGCTAATTTATGGCAAATTTTGTCGGCAATCCCCAGTTTATTCAGCACATTGTCTGTGACTAATAAAATACGATTTACCTGTTGGCTGATGATTAAATCGATTAACGCAAGTGATGAGTCTTTTCCTGTAAAAATGACGGGTTGTGGTTGTGGAATTAATGCAACAGCCCATTTAAGACCCATCATCAATATTTTGTAAAAATAGACTTTAATAAAAAACATAATGGCTTTAAAACTCTTTACGGTAAAACTTAATTCAGTGTGACAATTTTTAATGTTAATTACTGTTCACTGAGTGACATTTTTTTTGTCCCTAACGACAGCTATTAAGCTCAATAACTTTTTGTTCAGTTGAAAAATTGATTAAGGCGTCACAATATTAAATTGGCCGTCGGGTTTGTCGAATAACATAAAAAAGCTAATGAGGTCTAAGGTACTGCCATCGATATTCAGATCATCAGAAAACAAGGTGTTTTTAATTCCTGCTTTACCAATTAATATTTTAACGAACAACTCATGGGTTAAGGATAGCGTCGCGTCAGCAGGAGTATTGTTAAGGTCAATGTAATGGTGCAGTACCGAATTGTTTAGCTGCAAAATATAGCGCTCGTTCAGGTCAGTAAATACCAAAGCAATTGTCTGACTTTCTCCTTCAGATTTTTCGCTATTTAAACGCACCGACATTGATTCAAAGAATTTTTTGACGGGCGTATTTTTAAAAATACCTTCCATTACTGCCAGATCAATACCTTTATCGGGCACACCGTACATAAGCTCTTGCGCGCCAGTAAGGTAGAAATTACGCCATGGGGCTGATTCGGCTTGATAGCCAAGCTGTTGATAGGTTTTTGCTAATAATGCTTTAGCGTCGCTATTATTGGGTTGAGCAAAAACGATATGATTAAGCAGTTCGGCAACCCAACGATAATTACCTTGTTGAAAATCTAATTTCGCTTTTGCCAATACCTTGTCGCTACCACCCATCATTTCAATATACTTTATCGACGACTGTGCTGGCGGAAGTGGATTCAAATTAGCAGGATTTGCATCAAACCAGCCCATGTAATATTGATAAACAGCTTTGACATTGTGACTTAAACTACCGTAATAACCTCGATTGGAAAAATAACGTGACAGGGTTTTAGGTAAAGTTATTTGTTCTGCAATTTCGTCAGCCGTAAAACCTTGATTGATTAAACGTACACTTTGGTCGTGAATATATTTATAGAGATCTCGTTGGCTAGATAAAAAAGTCGTGACTTCTTCATTGCCCCATACCGGCCAATGATGACTGCCAAAATATAAATCAGCCTGGCCAAACATTTGCAATGCTTGGTCTATTTTATCACTCCAGCGTAAAGCATTTCGTACTTCTGCGCCACGCAAGGTATATAAATTGTGCATATTACGTGAGACTAACTCTGCCCCCGCAAATGCTTTTAGTTGTGGTAAATAGAAAGTAAGTTCAGCAACAGATTCACTTCCTGAAGCATTTTGAAAAACAAACTCAAGGCCATCTATATTTTTTTCGGTGCGCTCAAGGCTAATTAATTCTGTTGGTTGTACAATGCCAAACGTACCAAAAACTGGACCTTTCCCTAAACCAGAGCCAACATTCCCGATTGCATTTCTGGGTAAGTTTTTACCGTACATATAAGCTGATCGTCTTGCCATAGCGACACCTGCAATAATGTTTTCACTGGTTGCCGCTTCCATAAATCCTTGCGGAGCGATTACACGAATGTTTTGTGATTTAATCGTTTCTTGATCAGTAATACCAAGCACGCCACCAAAATGGTCAATATGTGCATGGGTTAAAATAATCGCTTTTATCGGTTTGATGCCTAAGTGTTGTTGGGCAAATTTCAATGCCGCTTGCGCACTTTCTTTAGCGGTTAATGGGTCAACGATTATCCAACCACTGTCACCTTCAATAATGGTCATGTTGGCAAAGTCAAAGCCACGTACTTGATATATGCGGTCAGTTACTTTGAATAATCCGCTAATGTTATTGAGTTTTTCTTGACGCCATAAGCTCGGGTTAACTGTGTCAGGAGCTTTGTTTTTGATAAATTGGTAAGCTTGGTTATCCCAAATTACTTCATTGTCTGAATTTCTAATTTGCAAATCATTAGCTTGAGCAATGAGTCCTTTATTTGCTTGTGAAAAATCAGTTTTATCATCAACATCTACTAACGTTAAAACATTTTTTTGCTGCGCCGTTGTGGTTGAAGAAGCTCCATCTTCTGATGTAACTCTTTTGTCATTAGCTGGCTGACAAGCCGATATTACAGTGGTTATTATAAGCAGAGCTATCATTTTACAATCAGGCAGTCGCATGGATAATCGCATGAAAAATTCTCATCAAACAAATTTACTATAGCGTTACGATATCTTGATTAAAGATAAAATTACTGTCTTCATCTGACAACTATTGGTGCCAAAACGACAAAATATGATCTTTGCTTTTCTCTTTTAGTATCGTTTTTTATCTGGACATTAGTTTTCTCTTACATTGATAGGTTAAAGATAAAAAAATGGCATCCAAAGTTAGGAACTAATTTCTTAGCTTCCTTACTATTGTTGTCATGATAACCATTAGATGAGTTAGTTATGGCTGATAATCCCTACAGTCCAGTAGAAGATCAACAAGAAATAACATTATTAGATACGGTGTTTGAAGCACATAAACATAGCGATGTTAATTTTTTATTCCCAAGTGCAAAGCAACGAATTGAAGATATTAGAAAGCTAAAGAAAGCGGTGGTTTTTTATCAGCAAGCTTTACTTGATGCCATGAAAGCTGACTTTGGTCATCGTAGTGAAGACGATGCAAAATTTGGCGACATTCTGACCACAGTTTTAAATGCAAACTATGCAATTAAACATATTAAGCGTTGGATGAAAGCGTCGAAAAGACACATTCATGTGTTATTTCAGCCAGCATCAGCACAAGTTCAATACCAGCCATTAGGCGTAGTGGGCATAATTACTCCGTGGAATTATCCTGTTTTTCTCGCACTAGGTCCTCTAATTACTGCTTTATCGGCTGGTAATACCGCTATTATTAAAATGTCTGAATTTACACCCGCAACGAATAAGGTGATGAAAAAATTAATTGCTAGTGTGTTTCAAGCCAATCAAGTGAGTGTTATCTGTGGTGGTGCAAGTGTGGCCGCACACTTTACCACACTTAAATTCGACCATATTGTTTTTACAGGTTCAACGGCGGTTGGCCGAAAAGTTATGCAGTCAGCTGCTCAAAATTTAACCCCCGTAACGTTAGAGCTTGGTGGCAAGTCTCCGGTGATTATCGCGCCAGATATTGATATAAAAACTGCGGTATCACGATTTTTAATGGCTAAAACACTTAACAGCGGTCAAACCTGCGTGGCTCCTGATTATCTATTTTGTCAGCAAGAGAAAATACCAACATTGGTCGAAGAACTGAAAAAGCAATTTGCTCAAATGTATCCAACTGTTTTTAATAACGTTGACTACGGCTGCATTATTAACAATGCACAATATCAAAGACTTACAGGGTTAGTAAAAGATGCACAGCAAAAAGGTGCTGTTACTCTTCCTTTATCTGATGAGACGATAAATGATGGTGAAGTCGTAAATAATGAAGAAAACGTGGATGATACGGCTCGAAAAATTCCATTAACGTTAATCTTAGACACCAACGAAGATATGTTAGTGATGCAAGACGAAATATTTGGACCATTGTTACCGATCGTTCCTTATAAAAATATGGACGAAGTGATTCGTTATATTAATCAGCGACCGACACCACTTGCCTTGTATTTAATGAGCTTTGATAAACTAACGCAAACCACTGTTTTAAAATCAACTAAAGCGGGAGGTGTTTGTATTAACGAAGCTGCTTTTCATGTGGCACAAGATGATTTGCCATTTGGTGGCGTCGGTGAGTCGGGGATGGGACATTATCATGGACAAGAAGGTTTCTTGGTTTTATCTAAAGCTAAACCGGTTTTTACTCGCGGTAAGTTCAGTTTAGGCTCTTTGATATTCCCTCCCTATAACAAACGCATTCACCAACTTATTTATAAACTATTCATTCGATAATGAAGGACGCTTTATGCAATCAACACATTTAATATCTAACACAATACCTTCATTCGACAAACGGGAAGAACTATCGTTAAGTCATAATAATTTGGCAGAGTTAATTGAACAGAAAATGCATGAAAATGCGACTGAATCTGCTTATCAATGTCTTGGGCAAACATTAACTTTTGCTGATATTGATAAAATGTCAGCGGCTCTATCTTCTTATTTATTGGAAATAGCACAGTTATCAGCTGGCGATAGAGTGATTATTCAATTACCTAATTTGTCGCAATATCCCATTGCTGCTTATGCTGTGATACGCGCAGGCTTGGTGTTAGTGAACACCAATCCATTGTATACCCCACGTGAAATGCAACATCAATTTTCAGATTCTGGTGCAAAAGCGGTCATCATTTTATCTGATCTATTACCTAAGTTAATGCCAATAATTGACCAAACAGACATTAATACCGTCATTGCCACAAACGCACTTGATTTGCTACAGCTAGAAAATTTACCTGCACTTACATCGGATAAGCTAGGTGATGCCACTTTAGTTAGTTTTATCGAGGCTTTAAAGCAAGGTGAGGTTTATCCTAAAATTAACCGCGCCCAACTTCAGCTTTCAGACATTGTCGCGATTCAATATACCGGTGGCACAACAGGTTTATCAAAAGGGGCGGTGTTAACTCATCAAAATTTATTGTCTAACATTTTACAAACCTCAGAGGTTTTATCTACAGTAACAATTGATGGAAAAGAAACCTTCGTTACGCCGCTACCCTTGTACCATGTTTATGCTTTTTTATTGAACCTATGGGTTTTTACTCACGGTAATAATAATATTTTGATCCCCAATCCACGTGATATAGACGGCTTTATTGAGACCTTAACAAAAAATATCATCACAGGTTTTTGTGGCATTAATACTTTATTCCTAGGACTGTGTAGTCACCCCAAATTGAATGAAGTGAACTTTGATTCATTAAAATTCACAGTAAGTGGTGGTGCGGCATTAACATCATCGGTAGCCAAGCAATGGCAATTAATGACAGGGTGTACAATATCTGAAGGCTATGGTTTATCTGAAACTTCTCCAGTGGTTACCTTAAATCCTCCTGGGCATGAACAAATAGGCACCATTGGTTTACCGCTTGCAGGAACTACAGTAAAGATTTGGGATGAGCAAGGTGAGGAAGTTAAACAAGGAGAAGCTGGCGAGTTAGTGGTAAAGGGTCCACAAGTTATGCAGGGTTATTGGCAGCAACAAGCGGAAACCAACAAGGTATTAACTCAAGAGGGTTGGTTGAAAACAGGAGATATCGCAATCTTGCAAGCAGATGGCTATTTAAAAATTGTTGATCGTAAAAAAGATATGATTATTGTTTCTGGTTTTAATGTTTACCCTAACGAAGTTGAAGATATTTTAATGGCGCATCCCGCTATTGTAGAGTCTGCCGTTATCGGTGAAACTTGTGCGAAATCTGGTGAGTTAGTTTCGGCATTTATTGTTAAGTCTTCTCAAGACAATATTTCAGAGCAAGCGATTATTCAATATTGTCGAGAGTTGTTAACCGCTTATAAAGTACCGAAAAAAATAACTTTTTTATCAGAACTTCCGAAATCATCTGTAGGTAAAATATTAAGAAAAGATTTAAGGAAATAGTTATTTTATCTTGCTTTATTTTTGTCAAAAAAGTACTTTTAAAGTAATGAGGTAGTGTCAATTTATAGTCTTGAGTTCAACAGATGGACGCAAGGCAAATATTGGCTTGTACTAATATTGAAGTAATATTTTTACTGTAAAAATTGACGGTTAGAGTCTAACTCGCTTGGGGGGCGGAAGCGCCTTAGACTTAATACTCTTTATTGATTCAAAACTTAAATAATTCCAATGTCTGCTTTGGGGATTTGAGATCTAACGCCATGCAAAAGTTTTAGTCATAATTTTAGTTGTGAATGGATGTGATTTTTTATATAGAAAACGACAACTTTAGGATCCCTGATCTGCCGTTTTTAACTCAAAGTTTAGGTCCTCAGTTGGCTAGGAGCCGAAGTATTGATTTAGTCACACGAAGCTTCCGCTTAGCGAAAAAAGTGGTCATTTTTCTTATCTCGGTTTGTGCCCTTTTCCGAGATAGATCACGGGCAAGCTTGATGACAACTTAAAGAGCATTGTTAACATTTAATGACCGAATATGAACCGCCGCTATGAGTTTACTACAAACCTTTAATAATCAATAAACTAACGTCAGCAATACACATAATTAAGACAGGAAAAATGTTGTTAGCATATTTATTAACAACGAATAAAAAAGCCCGAACATTGCTATTCGGGCTTTCATAGAACTGGTTAGAGCTTAACGGATTAGAGTTTTAACTCTACTACATCATGCTGCCCATCCGATAGATATCTACTTGTTTTTATTGGGTTAGTTATATGGGTATTAGTAGTGATACCCCATTTTATACCCCATGTCTAAAGCCCACAATAATAGGCAAATAATAGTTAGTTAAAATAAGCAACTCAGGAGAAATTTGACCTGATTAATTTGCTTGTTATGTGAATTTTACTCGTGATACTTGCGAATAATCGCAACTTTACCATTTTCCATTTCGAGCACTTCCATAAAGGTACGTGTATACACGATAGGCTCTTTACTGTGAGGATGAATACCTTTTGCACTTTTCTTATATCTAATAGCAACAGCTGAGCTATTGAAAATGAATACATCAAGAAGCTCTGCACTAAATTCAGTATGTGCTCCTAAGTAAAATAGCATGCCTTTACGCATAGCCTCCTTTCCATCAGGTAATCTTGAGTCATCTGTTACCCACGGTAAATGAGAGTGTCCTACATCATCTGTAAGTAAAGAAAAGTAGTTTTCTAGATCTACTTTAGTTGCATTAGGTGCTTGAGTTGCCACCATAGTGTTAAAATAGGTTTGAGCAAATTTTTCTAAGTCTATTTCATCTGCGTTAACTAATGTTGAGAAGAAAATAATAAAAAGACCTAATATTATGGATTTTGGTTTAGATAACATGTTTTTCCTTGCGTTTAATATTTAAGATATTGCTGTTCATATTTATAAAATTGTCATCAATAATTAATTTTCTACTGCCCTTTCAATTTACAATTAATATCTGTGAGCTCATATACTCAGTGCGACAGCCCGCTTAATAAAAGCGATGAACGGTAATGTTCTTAGCATTTCTCCCACCAAGAAGTAAAACATCAAACTCCAATCATTGTTGAAGTAAGCTAACATGTTTCATCGGTATTACTCGGCCGTTGTCGAATAACCTTTTTATACCAGTCACTTTACTATTAGCTAGCTCAACCTTAAGTTTAAAATCTTTGTTATTAGGGATCATAAATGTCTGTTGGGATAGGGGAATTAAGATATCCATATTTTGAGGATTTGGTCCGTAGTATAAGCTACCATTTTTAACGACCAACTCTCTCTGTTCGCCTGATTCACTCTTATATACTCCCGTATATGAAGTAAGAGTTTTTACTGGAATTTCAATTTTTTTACTTGATACTTCCACTATATCTGAGAACCATTGATAATAAGAACTGCTATCAGGGTTGTTTTTTGCTAACGCCTCCAACGCCATCACATGAGCAGTACTGAGTGCTGCCTCTTTAGTCGTTTTAACGTGAGGTTGTACGCCTTTTCCTTCCCAGTTTGTTTTGGTTACTGGATTTTTCGCTTCACCTTTTGATAACCAAACAGTAAACGTGTCAGATATCTTTGTAGGACTAACAGGGTTTGCAGCTCCGACAGTGGTTTCACCAACAATTGTGGCTCGATCATAATGCTTTAAGCTGTAACTAAATACTTCTGCAGCCGAGCCTGTATTAGCACTTGTCAAAATATATACATCTTTATTAGGGAAGCGATTTCCAGGGACATGAGGTAAGGTCCAAGTTTGATAGCGTTTATCCTCTTTTGCCCAATAAATTTCATTAAGCTGTACTGGCCCTTCGTCAAATAAATAACTTGCTAGTAGTTGATACATTTCACCAGCACCGCCACGGTTTTCCCTTAAGTCAAAAATAATAGCGTCACTACTACTTAAAAATTGCATTGCTGCAACAGCAGTCTCTCCTGCATAATCAGGATTAACAAAAGCAGTTAAATTAATATAACCAATATTACCTTCAAGAATTTTTACAGATTCAAAACCAAAGTTTTTGCGTTTCAATGCATTCATAGCTTGTTTGCTAATTTTAGCTCCTGAGCCGCCACGTCTGATCATTTTTCGTCCTGACATGTTTGGTGGTGTGTAGGAAAGGTTTAAATGGACATCATTATTTATTGATCGTATGTCGCTAGTTAGTCGCATACTTAATTTTTGTGGGGTATGGTACTTAAGATATTCCCCTGAATTAACATTTGCCTCAAGTAACCCAGTGATCTTTTGAGCTACTTCAGGGAAGATATATTCTTCTTGTAGAGTTTTAGCAATTGATTTGCTAAGTTGCTCTATTTCACCCGCAGACATCGATGTTTCTTTTGATGATGCAAATGTACCAAACGAGAAAAACACTAAAAGTATCGTTAAAACAGCACTTTTTTTACACATTGATTTATTCATAAAAACTCTTTTATCCAGTTAAAAATATTCCCTAAGCCAATTAAAAGGGAATGACAGGTTGGCTGTGAATTTATCGGCTTAGTACGTTAGCGGGGAGATTATTCGATTGTTGATATAATTTTACGGACGAGTGGTAGGAAAATAACGATAAAAGGATAAAAGCCACTCAACCATTTTTATTAGCTATTAAGCGACAATCTTGTACCTTTTATCGATAATAATAGTAACCTTATCCATAACGAGTATTATTAAAGTGCTTTTTATTATTAAAGTTGAATTTTATCTATGAGCACTAAAAAAAGGTTGTATGGTTGGTTAACCGCCATTATCCATGCACTTGTATGGCTATACATTTACCAATATTATTCTGGTGTAGTTTTGGTGCTAGAAGTAGGCTCTATCAAATTACCAGCATCTTTTATATCTCAAAGCTTACATTATGGAATGCTGTTTAATGCCTGCATTTTTTATCTGAATTATCATGTGTTAATAGCCAAGTACATGGCTAGAAATTTAATACGGTACATTGTTCTTAGTACGCTTGCGGTATTATTAATAACAGTCATTGAGTCGGTTGTGGATATGGCAGTACTCTCTGATGAGGGCTTCTCAGATTTACAGGAGCTTAACTTCGTGCTTTTTTTCTTTAACCTTAAAGTTCACGGTGTTTTTTGGTTAGTTTCTGGGGTATTAAAAACGAGCTTTAATTGGATAATTCAAGAAAAAGCAAAAGAAGCAATTAAAGCTCAACAGACAGAAACAGAGTTAGCTTTACTAAAAAGCCAAGTTCACCCCCATTTTTTATTTAATACGTTGAATACCCTATATACTTCTGCCTATGAATTTGGCGACGATGAAACAGCTAATGGTATAGGTAAACTTTCTCATTTATTGCGTTACATGCTATATGAAACAAAAGAACGTGAAGTGTTACTAGAAAAAGAAATTGAATATTTAGAAAATTATATTGATCTGCAAAAAATGCGTTTTGCCAAAGAAGTTAATGTTTCATTTAAGGTTTATGGAGAAGTAGAAGGGTTAAAGGTGGCTCCTATGTTACTAATTACCTTAGTTGAAAATGCATTTAAACATGGTGTGAGCCCAAACATACAAACAGAAATAAAAATAAGGCTAGATACATACAATGATGGACGATTAGTATTTTTAGTTGAAAACAACAAATTAAATCATAGAGCTAAGATTCAATTGGTAGATGAGTCAGGAGGGTTAGGGCTAGATAATCTGAAGAAGCGCTTAAATATGATTTATCCATCAAAGCATAACCTTAAGACAGAAGTTTTAGCCAATATGTTTATTGCAAAACTGGAGTTGTTATGAACTTAAAAACAGTGATTGTTGAAGATGAAGCTCGTGCTTTATCCTTATTGGTTGATTATGTTTCAAAAGTACCATATCTAACTTTATCTGCCAGCTTTCAAGATTCAATACAGGCGCTAGATTTTTTAAATAATCATAAGATCGATTTGTTACTTCTTGATATTCAAATGCCTGAGTTAACTGGACTAGAGCTTTTAGCTAGTTTGCAAAATAAACCCTTGGTTATATTCACTACAGCATTTCCTGAGTATGCTGTTGAAGGTTTTCAGTTAGACGCGATCGATTACCTTGTTAAGCCGGTTATGTTTCCAAGGTTTTTAAAAGCTGTTAATAAAGCAAGCAAACAAGTTCAGTACCTTCAACAAGTAAATACAGGTTTTCCACCAATAGAATCATCAACAGAGACTCCTCCTACTGAACCTGGTTATATTTTTGTAAAAGTGGATAGTAGATGGGAAAGAATTCAACTAGCAAATATCACTTATATTGAAAGCTGTGGTGATTATATTATAATTCACCAAGTTGCTAATGAAGCATCTATAAGTCTTCAGACTTTAACGCAAATGAATTCTAGACTTACAGGGAAAGGATTTGTGAGAGTTCACCGCTCCTATATTGTTAATTTAGCAAAAGTAGATACAGTTGAAAAAGATCACCTGCTCATCGGCAATGTTGATATATCAATAGGTAAAAGTTATCGGCAAGAGTTTATCAAACTGGTGAGTGAAAGAGACTAATATTAATTGAAATATAAACTCTAAATAGACAACTTAGATTTATTTTTCAAGTTTGGATAATCATCAAACCTATTTCATTAAATGCACCTTTGCGAGATAGACTAGAGGCAAGCTTGATAACAACTTAAAGAGCATTGTTAACATTTAATGATCGAATATGAACCGAAGCTATAATGAATTTACTGAAAACCTTCAAATAATCAATAAGCTAACGTCAGCAATACACATAATTAAGGCAGGAAAAATGTTGTTAGCATATTTATAAACAACGAATAAAAAAGCCCGAATATTGCTATTCGGGCTTTCGCTTGAATGATTAGAACTGCAATTATAGAGTTTTAACTCTATTACATCATGCCGCCCATACCACCCATTCCGCCCATGCCACCCATATCAGGAGCGCCCGCTTCTTCTTTAGGAATTTCAGCGACCATTGCTTCTGTGGTGATCATTAGACCGGCAATCGATCCTGCAAATTGTAATGCAGAACGGGTTACTTTCGTTGGATCTAGGATACCCATTTCAATCATGTCGTTGTATTCGCCAGTGGCTGCGTTGTAACCGTAGTTACCTTCACCGCCTTTCACTGCGTTAATCACAACAGATGCTTCGTCGCCTGCGTTTGTAACGATTTGACGAAGTGGTGCTTCCATCGCGCGAAGTGCCACTTTAATACCGTGGTTTTGGTCTTCGTTATCGCCTAGTAAGTCTGCTAATTTGCTAGCAGCACGTACTAAGGCAACACCGCCACCTGGTACAACACCCTCTTCAACCGCTGCGCGAGTTGCATGTAATGCATCTTCAACACGGTCTTTTTTCTCTTTCATTTCAATTTCAGTAGCGGCACCTACTTTGATTACTGCAACACCGCCAGCTAATTTAGCCATGCGCTCTTGTAGCTTTTCTTTATCGTAGTCTGAAGTCGCTTCTTCAATTTGTGCTTTGATTTGTGCAACACGGCCGTTAATACCGTCTTCTTCACCAGCACCATCAATGATTGTTGTGTCGTCTTTAGTGATTACTACGCGTTTAGCTGTCCCTAAGTCTTCAACCGTTGCTTTTTCAAGCTCAAGGCCGATTTCTTCAGAAATCACAGTACCGCCAGTTAATACCGCGATATCTTGTAGCATTGCTTTACGACGATCGCCAAAGCCAGGTGCTTTAACCGCTGATACTTTTACAATACCACGCATGTTATTCACTACTAGTGTCGCTAACGCTTCACCTTCAAGGTCTTCTGCGATGATGAGCAGAGGTTTACTTGCTTTAGCAACCGCTTCTAATGTTGGTAATAATTCACGGATGTTAGATATTTTTTTATCTACAAGTAAGATAAATGGGTTATCTAGCTCAACCGCGCCTTTTTCAGCGTTGTTGATGAAGTATGGAGATAAGTAACCACGGTCAAACTGCATGCCTTCTACAACATCTAACTCGTTTTCAAGTGATTGACCTTCTTCAACGGTGATAACACCAGTGTTACGGCCTACTTTCTCCATTGCATCAGCAATGATTTCACCAATCTCTTTATCAGAGTTAGCTGAAATAGTACCTACTTGTGCAATCGCTTTAGTATCAGCACATGGAACAGAAAGCGCTTTAAGTTCTGCAACTGCAGCAATGATTGCTTTATCAATACCGCGCTTAAGATCCATTGGGTTCATACCCGCAGCAACCGCTTTAAGACCTTCGTTTACAATAGACTGAGCAAGCACAGTTGCGGTAGTGGTACCGTCACCAGCAGCATCATTTGCTTTAGATGCAACTTCTTTTACCATTTGTGCGCCCATATTTTCAAACTTGTCTTCAAGTTCGATTTCTTTTGCTACAGATACACCATCTTTGGTGATCACAGGAGAGCCAAATGATTTGTCTAATACAACGTTACGACCTTTAGGGCCTAATGTTACTTTTACTGCATTTGCTAGAATATTTACGCCAGTTAGCATTTTTGCACGTGCGTCGCCTGCAAACATTACTTCTTTTGCTGCCATGTTTAATTTCCTCTAAATTCTTAAAATGTGTGTTAAACGAAAAGTAGGTTTAGCCTACAATGCCTAAAATATTGTCTTCACGCATGATCAGGTACTCTTGACCTTCGATCTTTTCTGTTTTTTCAACATATGAGCCAAATAACACAGTGTCACCGGCTTTCACTTCTAATGCTCGAACGTCACCGTTTTCTAAAACGCGACCATTACCTACGGCAACAACTTCTCCGCGAGTTGATTTTTCAGCTGCAGAGCCAGTTAATACAATACCGCCAGCAGACTTGGTTTCTTCTTCTAGGCGCTTAACGATTACGCGATCTTGTAAAGGACGAATGTTCATGTTTTTAGTTCTCCTAACAGTTTCTGAACAGTACAGAAAAAAGTGTATCTAATTTGCTTTCATTAATGGGGGTGGAGTGAAAAATTCCAAGAGAAAAAATGATAAATTTTTAATCTTTTCGCTCGTATTCACCATCTATGGTCTTAGGGCGGTTTTCATCTTGCTCGTGATGCATTGATTGATGAGTTTGCGAAAACCCTGAAGTGCCAGTTTGATGCATGCTGGCGCTCATTCTTACAGTTGCTTGACTAGCAAGTCCTGCAGCTAATTTGTTTCGAATAGCAGGGGTAAGGAGTAGTAAGCCAAATACATCTGTCATAATGCCGGGTGTTAATAAAAGTACCCCTGCAATAATTACGCAAATACCGGTAAACAATTCTTTAGCAGGCATTTGCCCTTGAGCCATTTGCATTTGTACGTTTTGTAGTGCGCCCATTCCTTGCTGTTTCACCATTTTTGCACCCACAATGGCGGTTAGTACCACTAAAGCGATTGTTGCAAAGCCACCTATCACGTCACTAACCTGAATTAGTAAGGCAATTTCAATAATAGGGATGATGATAAACAGCAAAAATAAAATTCTAAACATAAGACTCTCTAAAAAAATGACACTTATTAAGGTGCTAATGAAATATAAGTGAGGGTTGTCGGGTCTATTTTCAAGCTAATAAGAGTAAGTAATAAACTTTAGTGTTAGTAAAGTTATAGGTAGCGGGTCTAAATCAATTTACTGCAAAGACCCAAAATGTAGACAGAGTTCGTGTCTACACATTATACCCGCTATCAGCTACTATGGGGCTAGACCCCCGTAAACAAGTAAAGGTTCACTATGACAACGCAATTTAAACTTATTTTTACCACTTGCAAAGATAACGATGAAGCCCGTTTATTGGCTATGGCGCTAATTGAAAAGAAATTAGCTGCTTGTGTAAATATTTTACCGGCCATGACTTCTATTTACATATGGGAAGGTGAGGTAGCTGAAGCAACTGAAGTAAAGCTGCTAATTAAAACTAAGGCTGACAAAATGAACGATGTATTTTTAACCTTAAAAGATCTTCACAGCTACGAAGTACCAGAAATACAAGTTGTTGATGTGGCAACGGGTAACTTGGCTTACTTTAATTGGATGGACGAGGTGCTTCATTAATGCGCTTTATTTTATTTTTTTTATTAAGCGTATTAATGGCGCCTGCTTGGGCAGCACAAAATACCCTTGATGATTTTCTAAAACCGACTCAGCACACATTTTTACCGGTAAATGAAGCGTTTGTATTTGATTTTGACCAGCAAGGAAGTACGTTATTTGTTGGTTGGGATATCGCTGATGACTATTATCTATATAAAGACAAAATAGAAATTATTGCCAAAGGTGCCAGCATTGATGTGCCTGAGTTGGGCGCTGGTGAAATAATTGAAGATGAGTTTTTTGGCAAAACTGAGGTGTTTTTTAATTCTATCAGCGTTATTAGCAAGTTGAGTAATATCAGTGAAGATGGCGTTGTGAAGGTGCGTTATCAAGGTTGTGCAAAAGCAGGACTGTGTTATCCACCTGAAATCATCAGCATTCCATTAAGTGTACTAGCAAGTGAAACTAATACTAATGAAAATACAGCAGCAAGTAGTGCATTTGCGCCACTTAGCCAACCTGTAGAAAAACCTGTTACTACAGCAACACCCGAGAAAGGGCTCACCTTTACAGAGCAGTTAGCCAGCCAAAGCTTAATGGTTAATTTAGCTATATTTTTTGCTGTGGGCGTAGGTTTGGCATTTACACCTTGTGTATTTCCGATGTTTCCTATTTTATCTAGCTTAATTGCGGGTCAAAAGAACCTGTCTACCAAAAAAGCATTTGCCCTATCATTTGTTTATATTCAAGGTATGGCGGTTACCTATGCCGCATTGGGGTTAGTGGTTGCTGCATTAGGCGGACAAGTACAAGGTTACTTACAGCACCCATATGTATTAATAAGTTTTAGCTTATTGTTTGTGTTGTTGGCTATGTCGATGTTCGGTTGGTACGAAATAAAGTTACCCAGCGGCATGATGAACAAGCTAACCCAAGTGAGTAACAATCAAAAAGGCGGTAACTACATTGGGGTATTCCTGATGGGGGTTTTATCAGGGCTTATTGCATCACCTTGTACCACTGCGCCTTTATCAGCCGCATTATTATTTGTGGCACAAAGCGGCGATTACTTAGTGGGTGGACTAACGCTTTATGTACTTAGCCTAGGAATGGGTTTACCGTTGTTACTCCTTGGTACATCGGGAGGTAAGTTATTACCGAAAGCTGGCGGATGGATGGAACAAGTTAAGACCTTATTTGGTTTTATTATGTTAGTTGTGCCACTTATTTTGCTAGAGCGCATTATCGATATCGAGATAATTTTACTATTAGCAGGCTTATTAGCTATCGCCACAGCGCTTTATTTTCATCATTGGCAAAGCGCCCAAACTCAAGGCAAATTAAAAACCTTATTGTGGTTTATGGCTGTTTTATTAGTGCTTACGGGCTTTAATTTAACCAAAAATTATTTTTGGCCAACACAAAACGTGAGCTTGCAAACAACCACGCAAAGCAATGAGTTTAAGCACGTTGCTAACTTAGCCGAGTTGAAGCAAGCAGTATCACAAGCAAATAGCGAAGGGCGCATGGTTATGGTGGACTTATACGCTGACTGGTGTGTAGCGTGTAAAGAGTTTGAGCATTACACCTTTCCCGACCCGCAAGTACAAAGTGAGTTTAGCCATTACCAACTGATTCAAATTGACTTAACCCAAAGTGATAATGAAACAATTGAGCTAATGGAAGCATATTCAGTGTTTGGTTTACCGAGTATTTTATTCTTCAATACTCAAGGTGAAGAGCTAAGTGCACAACGTGTTACTGGCTTTTTAAATGCGGATGATTTCGCTAAGCACCTTGCTGCAGTGCGTGCCAGCGCTGAATAACCATTCTATATGGCACAACATGATTGTTAATGTTGTGCCATTATTCCCCCTCAAGATTCGTCCCCAAAATAGAGATTAGACCAGTATTTTGCTGCTATTTACTTCGAAATCACTATAATAGTTGGTTAACGTGAGAAATTGTTGCTATCTTACTTTTTTCAGCTTACTTTTTAGTGAAAAATTAGTTAGTAACCGCTTAACTCATTACTTATAGGATATATCGCGTATTATGGCTGCAAAATTAAAGATTTTAGTTATAAATGGCCCAAATTTAAACATGCTAGGAAAGCGTGAGCCCGATAAGTACGGTTCGCATTCTTTAGAGCATATTGTGAGCGAGTTAAACAGCGCTGCTAATAGTTTAGGTGTGGAGTTAACGCATTTTCAAAGTAATAGTGAGCAAGCGCTCATTGAACGCATTCATGATGCTTGGCAAGCGGTTGATTACATAATAATTAACCCTGCAGCATTTACGCACACAAGCGTCGCATTACGTGATGCATTGCTAAGCGTTGATATTCCGTTTTTTGAAGTGCACTTAAGTAATGTGCATGCACGTGAAACGTTTCGCCATCATTCTTATTTTTCTGATGTGGCGCAAGGCGTTATTTGTGGATTAGGTGCAATGGGTTATCACGCTGCTTTAAATGCAGCAGTGAGCCGATTGCAAAACTCAAACTAAATTTAAACTAACAAACTAATAGGCGGGCCGTTTATGGATATTCGCAAGATCAAAAAACTAATTGAATTAGTAGAAGAATCAGGTATTGCAGAACTAGAAATCACTGAAGGTGAAGAATCAGTACGTATTAACCGTAATAACATGAGTGCCGGTCCTGCGTATGCGCAATTCGCACCTCAGCAATACGCCCCAGCAGCACCTGCTCCAGCCGCGGCTGCACCATCAGCACCTGCAGCCGTAGAGTCTGAAGCACCTGCAGGCCCTACAGGTCATCAAGTTAAATCACCTATGGTAGGTTCTTTTTATGCAGCAGCTTCTCCAGAAGCACCAGCATATGTTGAAGTGGGCTCTCAGGTTAAAGTTGGCGACACACTATGTATCGTTGAAGCAATGAAAATGATGAACCAAATTGAGTCAGATAAAGCCGGTACAGTAAAAGCTATCTTAGTAGAAAACGGCGAGCCAGTAGAATTTGATCAACCTTTATTCATCATTGAATAATAGCGCAACGTAAAAGGCCAACTCTCATGTTAGATAAAGTAGTCATTGCAAACCGAGGTGAAATTGCACTTCGTATATTGCGCGCCTGCAAAGAGCTTGGGATCAAAACGGTTGCTGTGCATTCAACGGCGGATCGCGATCTTAAGCACGTATTACTAGCAGATGAAACCATCTGTATTGGTAAACCAGCAGCAACTGAAAGTTACTTAGACATTCCACGCATTATTGCCGCAGCAGAAATTACTGATGCGGTCGCTATCCATCCAGGTTATGGTTTTCTTGCTGAAAATGCAGACTTTGCAGACCAAGTTGAGCAAAGTGGCTTTGTATTTATCGGTCCTCGTGGCGATACTATTCGTCTAATGGGCGATAAAGTATCGGCAATCGAAGCGATGCGTAAAGCGGGTGTTCCATGTGTGCCAGGTTCTGATGGTCCGGTATCGGATGATAAAGAACGCAACATGCAAATTGCTAAGCGTATTGGTTACCCGGTAATTATTAAAGCAGCTGGCGGCGGCGGTGGTCGTGGTATGCGTGTTGTTCGCAACGAAGCTGAGTTAATCAATTCAATTTCGCTTACGCAACAAGAAGCAAAGCAGTTCTTTGGCAACAGCATGGTTTACATGGAGAAATTCCTTGAAAACCCACGTCACATTGAAGTACAAGTATTGGCCGACGGTCAAGGCAATGCGGTTCACTTAGGTGAGCGTGATTGTTCAATGCAGCGTCGTCACCAAAAAGTAGTGGAAGAGGCGCCAGCACCAGGGATTACTGCAGAAGTACGTAAGTTCATTGGTGAGCGTTGTACACGCGCATGTATCGAAATTGGTTATCGTGGTGCGGGGACGTTTGAGTTCTTATACGAGAACGGTGAATTTTACTTCATTGAAATGAACACCCGTATTCAGGTTGAGCACCCTGTAACTGAAATGGTTACCGGTGTTGATTTAATCAAAGAGCAGTTAAAAATTGCCGCTGGTCAGCCTTTGTCATTCACTCAAGAAGATGTGGTTATTCGTGGTCATGCTATTGAGTGTCGTATTAATGCTGAAGACCCAGAAACCTTTATTCCATCGCCAGGTAAGATTACCCGTTTTCATCCAGCTGGTGGTTTAGGTATTCGTTGGGACAGTCATATTTACGCTGACTACACCGTTCCTCCACATTACGATTCTATGATTGGTAAGCTGATCACTTACGGTGAAAACCGTGATGTCGCTATCGCCCGAGCACGTAATGCACTTAATGAACTCGTTATCGATGGTATTAAAACCAATACGCCACTGCATAAACGTATTCTTGCAGATGAAAACTTCAAAAATGGTGGCACAAATATCCACTACCTTGAGAAGAAATTAGGGCTGTAAAGTTCATGCTAATTAAAAACCGGCTCAGGCCGGTTTTTTTATCTTTAAAAAAGAGGCAGTATCACCTTAAATAAATAATCTGGTATGATTAACAAATATGCGCTTTTCGTAAATTTTGAGGTAATCATGTCGTGTAGTTTTGATTTTCATTTAGTCGATGAAAATGCCACTGTTGCTATGGGTAATAAATTAGCTGCCATAATAGAACAGGGCGCAGTTATTTATTTGCATGGTGATTTGGGGGCCGGTAAAACGACATTTACTCGCGGTATAGTGCAAGGTTTTGGTCATACAGGTAAGGTTAAAAGTCCCACTTATACACTTGTTGAACCTTACGAGCTTGTGCGTGGCAATGTCTATCATTTTGACTTATACCGATTAGGTGACCCAGAAGAGCTTGAATTTATGGGAATTCGTGATTATTTTTCAGAAACGGCAACTTGTATTGTTGAGTGGCCGGAAAAAGGCGGAGAATTTATTCCTGTTCCCGATCTAAATGCTACGCTAAGTTATGTAGGTGATGAACGTAAAATTGTTATTAACAGTGCTAGTGAGCGTGGTGTAGCAATTGTCGAAAAACTAAATAATAGATAATAAAATAGTTAAGGCAGTGATTATCAAAATGAGTCGTGGTTTAGTTAAACTTTTTATTTACCTCATGGTTTTTTTAGTGAGCTTGCCATTGTGGGCGCAAAACACTATTAATAGTGTGCGTGTCTGGCCATCACCTGATAGCACTCGGGTGGTGTTTGATCTCGATGATAAACCCGACTTCAGTTACTTTATGCTAAAAAATCCAAGTCGTTTAGTGGTTGATTTAGAAAACACTGATGAATTAAAAAAATTGCCAGGTGTGCCACCAAAACATCAAATTGTTAGTAAGTTACGTTACTCAAAACCTAAAAATAAACGCAGCGTGCGTTTAGTGTTTGAATTAAATGGGCCAGTTAAACCGGTTATATTTGCACTAGCCCCCACAGGCCCTTATAAAAATAGATTGGTGGTCGACTTATACGATAAAAGCCAAGCTAAAGGTGCAATTACCCCTGCGCAAACGGCGGCTAAAAAACGCCAATTAAGCCAAGAGCGCGATATTGTAATTGCTATTGATGCAGGCCATGGTGGTGAAGACCCAGGTTCCATTGGCCCATCAGGTACTTACGAAAAAGACATCACTTTGCAAATTGCCAAGCGTTTAGAGCGCATGATTGATGCTGAGCGAGGCATGATTTCGCGTATGGTTCGCAGTGGCGATTACTTTGTAAAACTCAATACACGTACCAACCGCGCACGTCAGAAAAAAGCAGACTTTCTTGTTTCTATTCATGCAGATGCGTTTACCAGTCCGGGACCCAATGGTGCTTCTGTATGGGTGTTGTCGCTGCGACGTGCCAATTCGGAAATTGGTAAATGGATTGAGGATAAAGAAAAACACTCAGAGTTACTTGGCGGTGCTGCCGATGTAATTAAAGATGCTGCAAATGAAAAGTATTTAGCACAAGCCTTGCTTGATATGTCGATGGATCATTCCATGAAAACAGGGCTAAGTGTTGCAGATGAAGTGATAAAAGAATTAAAAAAAGTAGCAAAAATGCACAAAAAGGCACCGCAACATGCCAGCCTTGCAGTATTGAAGTCGCCAGATATTCCGTCTATTTTGGTTGAAACTGGGTTTATCTCTAACCCTCGTGAAGAGCGACTGCTTAAAAGCGCCAATCACCAAGAGCGTTTGGCAAAAGCGATGTTTACCTCAATTAAAAATTACTATTTACGCAACCCGCCTGACGACTCACTGTTTGCGTCATTAAAGTCTCAATACCCAACAAAGCACAAGGTACGTCCAGGGGAGTCACTGAGTATGCTGGCAGGACGATATGGGGTTAGTATCAGTAAAATAAAACAGGTTAATAAGCTCAGTTCAAATACGCTATTTATTGGCCAGGAACTTGATATTCCTCAGAGTTAATTTTAAAAGCGCACAACATTTAAGGTTTTTATGAGTATTGAAATATTACCTGCGCGCTTGGCAAACCAAATTGCGGCGGGTGAAGTTGTTGAGCGTCCCGCGTCGGTGGTTAAAGAGTTAGTAGAAAATAGCCTAGATGCAGGTGCGACACGTATTCAAATAGATATTGAACGCGGTGGTCATAAGCTGATTCGAATTCGTGATAATGGTTCAGGCATTGCAAAAGAGGAGCTCACATTTGCGCTTTCTCGCCATGCTACCAGTAAACTAAAGTCGCTCGATGACTTAGAAAATATTTGCTCTTTAGGCTTTAGAGGCGAAGCTCTCGCGTCTATTAGCTCGGTATCTCGCTTAACCTTAAGCTCTAAACCCGAAAATCAAGAAGCTGCGTGGCAAGCCTTTGCACAAGGCCGAGATATGGCCGTAGAGGTAAAGCCGGTTGCTCACCCTAGCGGTACCACAATTGAAGTTAAAGATTTATTTTTTAACACCCCAGCAAGACGTAAGTTTTTACGTACCGAAAAAACTGAGTTTAGCCATATTGATGAGCTTATAAAGCGGATTGCGCTGAGTCGCTTTGACGTATCAATTACGTTAACTCATAACGAAAAAGTGGTGCGGCAGTATCGCGCTAAAACCGATCCTGCTCAAGCGATTACACGAGTTGCCCAAGTTGCGGGTAAAGCGTTTGCAGAACAGGGACTGCATATTCAATCAGGTGAAGCAGGGCTGCAACTACATGGCTGGGTGCTGCCGGTTGGCTCGGCCAATACCACACAGTACACCTATGTAAATAATCGTATGATGCGCGATAAACTTATTTTGCACGCTATTCGCCAAGCATTTGAAGAAGTCAGCGGTGAGCAAGAGTTACCCGGGTTTGTGATTTATATTGATATAGATCCACGTCAAGTAGATGTGAACGTACATCCTGCTAAACATGAGGTGCGCTTTCATCAAGGGCGCTTAGTACACGACTTCATTTTGCAAGCGATAAAACAAGTTGTTGTGCCCCTGCAAGCTGAGTTTTCAAGCTCCAGTGAAGCTAATGATAATAGCCCACCAGTGGCTGCATTTAATGCACACACTACTACCAGTAGTGAACCGTTTGATTACCCTAAGTCGTCATTACAGCCTAGTCGGTCATCTTCAGCGCATAGCACAACTTATAGTGGTGCAACTCAAGGTGCAGGTAATCAACAACGTGCTGAAAGTCGAAATTACCATGACGTAAATGCGTTTTATCAAGGTGTGAGTGAGCAGCAAGCACATCACTTTGATAATCCAGCACCATTTGTGCAATCAGATGAGACTCAAGTATCAGATACAGCGCTTCGTACTGTCGATATAATAACCATTGAACAGGGCGCTTGTGTATTTAATGATGAAAACCAACTTTATTGTTCACACTTTAAATATGCGCTAGCGGATGATTGGCTTGCACAAATTAAAGAGCAAGGCAGCCTTGAGGGCAAAGCATTGTTATTACCCGTACGGGTTAATGTCTCAAAACAAGATATCGAACTGCTGGCTACGCAACAATCATGGTTTACTTTGCTTGGCTTTGAACTTTTAATTGAAAAACAATTTGTTATGGTTAAGAGGTTGCCTGTTTGCTTGTACTTACTTGACGTGAGTGCCGCAGTCGATGCCTTACTTGATGGGTGTAAAGCTCAGTTAGAAAGTATTGAGCAGTGGCTAGCGTGGCAGGTAAATGTAATACCTACACGGTTCTATGCCAGTAAAGCTTTTGCAGTACAGCAAACTCGCTTACAAAATAATGCGCAAACAATTGAACGTTTACGTGAAAAAGCAGTTAAAATAGATCTAAAGTCTTATCTAGCGCAATTTAATTAGGGTATTCGTGTTGAGTAATTTACCGGTCATATTTTTAATGGGCCCCACCGCTGCTGGTAAAACAGCATTGGCAATTTCACTGTGTGAGCATTTAAATACTGAAATTATCAGCGTTGATTCGGCACTGGTTTATAAAGGTATGGATATTGGTACCGCTAAACCGGATGCCGACGAACTAGCACGTGCTCCCCATCACTTAATTGATTTACTCGACCCAAGCGAAACCTATTCAGTAGCTGATTTTAGACGCGATGCGATAGAAAAAATTGATAAATTTCATCAACAAGGTAAAGTGCCTGTACTGGTTGGAGGTACAATGATGTACTTTAAAGCCCTTATTGATGGGTTATCCCCTCTACCAGAGGCTGATGAGCAGATAAGAGCTGAGCTTGAAGTACAGGCGAAACAGTACGGTTGGCCACATTTATATCAAGAGCTATTAAAAGTAGATCCACAAGCTGCGAAAAAGATGAGTGAAAATGATTCACAACGAATTAATCGCGCTTTAGAGGTTTACCGTATAACAGGTAAAACAATGACTGAATTGCAAAAGCAAAAACAGCCACCTTTACCTTATACTTTTCATCAATTTGCTATTGCCCCAGATGATCGTAAAGAGTTGCATCAGCGAATTGCAGAAAGGTTTAAAATAATGATTGAACAGGGGTTTGAAAAAGAAGTTTCGACCCTATATCTACGTGAGGATTTACATCCCAATATGCCTTCTATTCGTTGTGTAGGTTATAGACAGATGTGGGATTACCTTGCGGGTGAAATAGACCATGATGAAATGGTTTTTCGCGGTATTGCTGCCACTCGTCAATTGGCTAAGCGTCAATTAACGTGGTTAAGAAGTTGGCCCGACGTTACGTGGTTAACAACCGGTGATGAAGAAAACTTGCATCGTGTAGTAAGTTCGCTAAGCTAGTAGTAGCTGGACAAAATTTAGCTTTATTAAATTAGTTCAGCCACTTAATTATAATAACACCTAGAACGAAGGAATAATAACATGGCAAAAGGCCAATCGTTACAAGACCCATTTTTAAATGCATTACGCCGCGAGCGCATTCCAGTATCAATTTTTTTGGTAAATGGCATAAAATTACAAGGTAAAATTCAGTCATTTGACCAATTTGTAATTTTACTGGAAAACACTGTTAATCAAATGGTGTATAAACATGCAATTTCAACAGTTGTACCTGCACGCGCAGTCAACTTTCAAGGTGTACAGGGAAATGAAGACACTGAAGAAACTGAACCAGGAAACTTTTAAATTAGGAGCGTAATGCTTGTTTGACCGCTATGAATCTGGCGAACAGGCAATTTTAGTCCATATCGACCTACCTAAAGATGGGGATCGCGAAGATCTTCATGAATTAGAAATGTTGGTATCTTCTGCTGGTGTTAGTAGTTTGGCGGTTGTGCAAGGCAGCCGTCAAGCACCACATCCCAAGCTATTTGTCGGTACCGGCAAAGCGGAAGAAATAGCTGAAATTGTCAAAATCCACAATGCCGATGTTGTCATTTTTAACCATCAGTTGAGTCCGTCTCAAGAACGCAATTTAGAGCGTGTTTGTCAATGTCGGGTACTTGATAGAACAACACTTATTCTTGATATTTTTGCTCAGCGTGCCCGTACTCATGAAGGTAAACTTCAGGTTGAGTTGGCGCAGCTTCGTCACATGTCTACACGTTTAATTCGTGGTTGGACCCACCTTGAGCGCCAAAAAGGGGGGATAGGCTTACGTGGTCCGGGTGAAACGCAGCTAGAAACCGATCGACGTTTATTGCGCGCACGTATTAAAAATATTCGTGCACGACTAGCGAAAGTGGCTGTACAGCGTGAGCAAGGTCGACGTGCTCGTACGCGCAATGAAATTCCAACAGTGTCGCTGGTGGGTTACACTAATGCCGGAAAATCAACACTGTTTAATTATATTACCGATTCAGATGTATATGCAGCCGATCAGCTATTCGCCACACTAGATCCAACACTGCGTAAACTCGATATTGGTGATGTAGGTTCCGTTATTTTAGCCGATACTGTAGGGTTTATTCGACACTTACCGCATGACTTAGTGGCTGCATTTAAAGCAACGCTGACCGAGACGCGTGAAGCCGATTTACAACTGCATGTGATAGATGTAGCTGATCCTCGCCGAAAAGAAAATATTGAACAGGTACAAGAAGTACTCAAAGAAATTGAAGCTGATGATGTACCGCAATTACTTGTATACAACAAAATTGATGCGCTGGATGATGTAACCCCACGTATTGATCGCGATGACGAAGGCCAACCTATAAGGGTATGGTTATCAGCAAAAACAGGTGAAGGTTGCGAGCTGCTAAGTGAGGCTATTAGTGACCTACTAGCTAAAAAGATGTTGAGTGAAACTTTAATACTGGCTCCTCAGTATGGACATTTAAGAGCATCTTTATTTAACTTAAGTGCAGTACATAACGAACGTTTTGATGAGCAAGGTAATTGGTTGCTAGATGTGCGATTACCTATGATTGAGTGGAATCGTTTGATTAAAGATTTTGGCCCTGAAATTGAAAGTTTTATTAGCTGCGACTAAAAACTGAAAGATTAATGTCGGTTTTAGTATAAGAAATGCATAAGATTTGTTAGATTTAACACAATTTCCGAATTTATTTAGATAACAATGGAGTATAGCTATGGCCTGGAATGAACCGGGTAATAATGGCAATGACAAAGATCCGTGGAATAACAAAGGCGGACGTGATCAAGGCCCACCTGATTTAGACGAGGTGTTCCGTAAATTCAGTAACAAGTTTAACGGCTTATTTGGCGGTAAAAAATCCGGCAATGGTGGCGGCGGTGGACTTGGCGGAGCCGGTATTTCATTTGTACTTATTATCGCTGCCATTGTGTGGGCGTTAAGCGGTATTTATACGGTGAAAGAAGCTGAGCGCGGCGTCGTTCTTCAATTTGGTAAGTTTGACCGAATTGCAGATCCTGGCTTGCGTTGGAAAATGACCTTTGTTGAAACGGTTATTCCAGTCGATATCGAAGCTGTTCGCTCGTTATCAGCATCAGGCTTTATGCTAACCGAAGATGAAAACGTAGTAAGCGTTGAATTTGAAGTACAGTATCGAGTAATCGACCCTTACTTATACAAGTTTAGTGTCACTAACGCTGACAGCAGCCTTGAAGAAGCATTAGATAGTGCGCTGCGTTATGTTGTTGGTCATTCAAAAATGGACCAAGTACTGACAAACGGCCGTGAAGTTGTACGTCAAAATACTTGGGATGAGCTAAATCAAATCATCGAACCTTATAACTTAGGTTTAATCGTAACTGACGTTAACTTCAAGGACTCTCGTCCACCAATGGAAGTTAAAGATGCGTTTGATGATGCAATTGCGGCCCAAGAGGATGAGCAACGCTTTATTCGTGAAGCAGAAGCGTATGCCCGTGAAATTGAACCGCGTGCGCGTGGTCAAGTGACTCGTATGACGCAAGAAGCTGAAGGTTACCAAGAACGTATTACTTTAGAAGCGCAAGGTGAAGTGGCTCGTTTTGAGAAATTACTTCCAGAATACCAAGCAGCTAAAGAAGTAACACGTGAGCGTTTATACATAGACACGATGCAAGAAGTGCTAGGTAATAGCTCTAAAGTGTTGGTTGATGTTAAAGGTGGCAACAACATGATGTACCTACCACTTGATAAAATCATGGAAAAACAGGGTTCATCAACACGTATTGCTTTACCTAGCTCAAGCGATATAAACGATTTACGTAACAAGGTAAATACGTCACGCAACAGCACTGTTAATAGTGGTAACGATCGCTTTAACAATGATCGCTTTAACGACGGGAGATAAGAGCAATGAAAAACTTTAGTTTAGTAATCCTATTAGCCGCCATTGTGATGTCTTTCTCGTCGGTGTTCGTGGTCTCTGAAGGTCAAAAAGCGATTGTACTTTTATTTAGTAAAGTGCAAAAAGACAGCGACGATGAGGCAGTAGTCTATGGCCCAGGTCTACACTTAAAAGTCCCATTTTTTAGTCAAGTACGTCGTATTGATGCACGTATTCAAACACTAGATGGCACACCGGATCGCTTTGTAACTAGCGAGAAAAAAGACTTAATCGTTGATTCGTTTGTAAAATGGCGCGTAAACGATTTTAGCTCTTTTTACCTGCGTGCACGTGGTGACAAGCAATACGCTGAAACACTGCTTAAGCAAAAAGTAAATAATGGCCTACGTACTAACTTTGGTACGCGTACTATTCGTGAAATTGTATCTGGTGAGCGTAGCGAGCTGATGGAAGAAGCGTTAGTACAAGCATCTGAAAGTGCTAGTGAGCTGGGTATTGAAGTACTTGATGTGCGTGTTAAGCAAATTAACTTACCACAAGAGGTGAGTAGCTCTATTTATCAACGTATGCGCGCTGAGCGTACTGCAGTTGCTAAAGAACACCGCTCTGAAGGTCAGGAAAAAGCAGAAACAATTCGTGCAGGTGTTGACCGTCGCGTAACAGTAATGCTTGCCGACGCCGAACGTAATGCGCGTTCTGTTCGTGGTCAAGGTGATGCTGATGCTGCTGCGATTTACGCTAGTGCTTACAATAAAGACCCTGAGTTTTTTAGCTTTGTTCGCTCTTTAGAAGCTTATAAGCAAACTTTCAAAGGCAAGCAAGACGTGATGGTGTTATCACCGGATAGCGACTTCTTCCAATACATGAAAGGCGCGAAAGCTCAGTAATCATAGCTTTAGTTAAACTTGAAAGCCCTGCAATTGCAGGGCTTTTTGTTATCTGAATTTTAAGTTTATAAATGACTGTTATTTATGTGATTATTAACGAAACACTGATGTTTACTACCCGCACGAGGAAAAAATAAGCTAAACGGGGTGAACATTGCTTTAGTTTTCTGGTAAAATCTCGTCCTAATTTTCTCTAAGTGAATTTGCAATGGGTAAAAACGTTGTTGTACTAGGCACCCAATGGGGTGACGAAGGTAAGGGTAAGGTAGTTGACCTCCTTACAGATAAAGCATCTTTAGTAGTTCGTTATCAAGGTGGTCATAACGCTGGCCATACCTTAGTGATCGACGGTGAAAAGACAGTTCTACACCTTATTCCATCGGGTGTATTACGTGACAATGTTAAATGTGTGATTGGTAATGGTGTTGTTTTATCACCAGAAGCGCTAATGAAAGAAATTGGCATGCTTGAAGAGCGTGGCGTACCAGTACGCGAACGTCTTTTAATCAGTGAAGCATGTCCGCTAATATTGCCTTTCCATGTTGCATTAGATGTAGCTCGCGAAACAGCGCGTGGCGATAAACCAATCGGTACAACGGGTCGTGGTATCGGTCCAGCGTATGAAGATAAAGTAGCACGTCGTGGTTTACGTGTTGGCGATTTATTCAATCCTGAATTATTTGCTACTAAGTTAAAAGAAGTATTGGAATACCACAACTTCACATTAGTTAACTACTACAAAGTAGACGCTGTTGACTTCCAAAAAACGTTTGATGATGCAATGGCTGTTGCTGATATTTTAAAAGCAATGGTAGTTGATGTAACTGAGCTTTTAGATCAAACGCGTAACGCCGGTGACAACATCTTATTTGAAGGTGCTCAAGGTACACTACTTGATATCGATCATGGTACTTACCCTTATGTAACATCTTCAAACACCACCGCTGGTGGCGTTGCTACAGGTGCGGGTTTTGGCCCATTACACCTTGATTATGTACTAGGTATCATTAAAGCGTACACAACACGTGTCGGTTCAGGTCCTTTCCCTACAGAGCTTTACGACGGCCTTGATAAGCAAGACCCAGTCGGTAAGCATTTAGGTGACAAAGGCCATGAGTTTGGTGCTACTACAGGTCGTTTACGTCGTACAGGTTGGTTAGATGCAGTGGCTATGCGCCGTGCAGTCCAAATCAACAGCATTTCAGGATTTTGTTTAACTAAACTTGACGTTTTAGATGGTTTAGAAACACTTAAAATCTGTACTGGTTATAAGCTTGAAGATGGTACTGTGACTAACGTGACACCATTAGCAGCTGAAGGTTACGATAAAGTAACGCCAGTATACGAAGAAATGCCTGGTTGGTCTGAAAATACAGTGGGTGTAACATCGCTTGAAGGCTTACCTAAAGCGGCAATTGATTACATCAAACGTATTGAAGAAATCACTGGCGTCCCTGTTGATATTATCTCTACAGGTCCAGATCGTGTTGAAACCATGATACTTCGTAGCCCATTTGCATAATTGGGTTTAAGTTGAAAAAAAGCTGCCATGTGCAGCTTTTTTTATGCCTATAAAAAGCACACCTATTAATAGTGGAACGATCTTTGTATATTATTTGGTAAGTTTATTTTTTAAGTGGTTAATATGCGTTTATCTTCTCGTTGCTCAGTGTGGTCATTATCACTACTTACACTTTCTTTATTTAATATAAGCAATAGCTTAGCTGAAGAAAGCCCTGCAGCTGTGCCGCTGTATACCGAATCTGAGTTAATAGCTTTAATTAATGAGAACACTCATCTAGCGCGCGTAAAGGCAGATAATTGCCAGTTAGTGCAAGATATAGAAGCACGAGCCAATAAAATGGCATTGCCGTCGTATCAATTTTTATACGGTGATATGCTTGCCTACAAGGTGTGTGTTGAGCGCGATGTTGCTTTAGGTGTGTATTACATGAAAAAAGCGGCTGAGCAGGGTTTAGCGGCTGCATTAGAGCAGCTAGGTCGCTACTACGACGTTGGCCGGTTGGTCCAAAAAGACAAAACCATGGCAATAACCTACTTACGTGAGGCGTCAGCGCAAGGCAATTTAAAAGCGCAGTTACGATTAGTTGGTTTGTTTAATCAAGGTTATGGTAGTCCAAGAGATTTTGAAGATGCTTATCGTTGGTTATTTAACACCACGGTAGCTGATAAAGCGACACATAAAAAAATAGAGCGAGCATTAACTAAACTTGCTGAAAAAATGCCAGCCAGTGTCGTTACCCGCGCGCGCTTACCTATGTAACCTAAACTCTAGCTAGAGAAAATAAACCTAATTATGACTATGATTTAATATGTTAGTAAATCTTTTAATCAGAGTTCAGGTTTGTAAATAAAAAAGCGAGAGTGCTTTTTTAGCACTCTCGCTTTTTAGTTATTACTCGTCTTTTTTATTGTCTTTGGCTTTGTTATTGGCCGGATCTTTTAATAGCGATATTTTAGGCGGTTGCAATGCAACTACTCGTTCACCCTCTTGTGGTGGCTTTTCCATATCACTGGTAAAAGGCCTCATTTTCACTGGTGCGTCTTCATCACTGTCTTTATCCCCTTTGAGAATAAACAGTGGGATCGCTTCAGGATTCATTTCTAAATACTGCTGCCAGCTAAATTCTTCAGATATTCGCGTTGCACTCACTTTGCCGCCTTTGGCTATCACGCTACTTAAACGAGCATATGCGCCGTTCTCACCAAACAGAATTTGTCGTGATAAGAACGTTGCACTGTCTTTATTTGCTTTGGCGTGCGAAGAAGAGGAACGTAGTGAAAATACATTTTTTTCATTTAATAAATGAGAGAAGTACTGCACCCCTAATGCGTTGTGGTGGCGATTAGGTGAAAGCGCTAAAACACTGCGAATCGTGGTTAAAGGTAAATAACGTTCAGCATGCTCCGATTGCGGGTTACCGTAATAACAAGGCAGGCCATCCATACGCGCCATTCTACAGTTCTCCCAAGCAGGATCTGATAGATGAACAGGAATATTTTGCTCTTTTAAGCCACGTGCAATTGCACGCGATACATGGTTTGCACCAATGATTAAAATAGTATTAGGGGATGGTTGACGCACTCCAAGTAGTTTCGCAACAGGGATAGCCGTTAAGCTTTGCAGTACCACAGTAACAATAATAACAGTAAATATGATTGGCACCATTTTTTCGGCATCGGCCACTCCCGCTTCCATCATACTCAGCGCAAATACTGAACCAACGGCTGCTGCAACAATACCGCGCGGTGCAATCCAAGCAAGTACTAGGCGCGATTTCATCGGTAAGTCTGTACCAAAGGTTGAAATAGCAATACACAATGGGCGGGCGATAAATAGCACAATAGCTAAAAATATAAAGACGTCACTGTCGAGCATCATTAAATCAGAGAGTTGTAGTCTTGCGGCCAATAAAATAAATAAAGTCGAGATTAAAATCATCGACAAATCTTCTTTAAACTCGAGTACCGAATCGATTTCCAAGTCATCTTGATTAGCTAACCAAATGCCAAACACCGTCACAGCCAGTAAGCCTGACTCATGGCTTATGTGGTTTGAAATAGAAAAGCTAATTAACACTAACGCTAAAATACCAAACTTATGTAGCTCAAATGGCAACCATTCTCGGCGCATTAGTTGCGTCGTGATCCAACCCGAAACCACACCAATGCTTAAACCAACGCCAACGGTTTTAACCAGTGCAACGATAGTGTGGCTAAGTACTTCACCCTGACCAACCAGCATTACGGCTTCAAACACTAGTACTGCAAATAAAGCGCCAATGGGGTCTATTACTATGCCTTCCCAGCGTAAAATACGATCGATATCCTGGGTAGGTCGCATCGAGTTAAGTAATGGAGCAATAACGGTTGGCCCCGTAACAACAAGCACTGCGCCAAGTACTGCAGCAACGCGCCAATTTAACTCGAGTAACCAATAAGCGCTAAAACTAATAACAATACAAGTTGTAAGCATACCAATAGAGCAGAGGTTTCTGACGACTTTACTGATCCCTTTAAGTTCTCGAAAATGTAAGGTTAAAGACCCTTCAAATAAAATCACAGCGACACTCAAAGAGACCACAGGAAAAAGTAAATCACCTAATAATGCATCAGGGTCTAATACGCCACTAAATGGCCCTAATAAAAGCCCTGTAAGCAATAAAAACAGAATAGCAGGTACTCTAAACGCCCAAGCGACCCATTGGGCTAACACTGAACACAGTGCAATACCGGCTATATAAATTGCTGACATAGAGTAAAAATTCCTTAATTTTAATAATGTTTAAAAGTATAACGGTTACCAACCAGTAATACAGTGGGTATACACGTGTAAATTAAATTTAGCTAATAAATAATGTTTATTCATTTAGTGTTAACGTCTTTTTTGAGAGTGTTATCAAAGTTATAGTCTCTATAATTACTATTTATAGTAGTCTAACTTTATGATATCTATTGAAAAATGCGCATGCCTTGTCTGTCATGACCTATTTAGCTTTAATTTTAGCCTTGATCTAAGCGGCTATTTTAACGTATTATACTTCGTGTTCGAATAATTAGTTATCTAATAAAGTTTGTTATTTAAGTAAGTAAACGTATTAGATATAAACATCTTAACTCTCTTAGTGATTGTTTCAGCGATGTTTTATAATGTTCGAACATAAAATATCATTTACCGAACTCTTTGGTATAGTTTTGCTCAAGGTGTTTATTTGCTTAACGCATATAAATTAAAGTTTGAGTTGAACTATTACCTTTCAATATTTAACCCCCATCGTGGCGGTTAAATCTCGGTCCTTAAGTCATCACCCTATCTGTTGGTGTACCAGACTTAAGAGGCTCTATGTATGTTGTTAATAAAAAAGCCGCACACAGCTTTTTACAGCGATACATAAACAACACTTTATATTTTTTTAGTTAGTACAATCCAATTTTATTGGGTTAATACTATTTATTTTTTGCATCTCAATTTAAAACAATGGTTTTAGAGACGGTGTACGCGTGTGTAAAAAAGTGTGGGCAATGATAAACAAATTCGACGTTATGTTTTAAACATAGCGACCTGGTTTCATTCATCAGTGTGATGAATACAAATAAAATGGAAAGTTGAGCATTTATGCAAAAGTTAAATTGGCGACGTATCGTACTTAAAGTGGGCAGTGCCTTAATTGCACCCGATCAAGATGGCTGTCGTTCACGCTACTTGTTAACCATCGCACAGTTTATCGTTCACTGTCGCGCACGTGGTATTGAGGTTATTTTAGTGTCATCAGGCTCTGTAGCAGCAGGCTCGCATTTATTTCCATCAGAGAAGCCGCGCTCAGTTGTTATGAAAAAAGCCATGGCAGCAGCAGGGCAAACAGAAATGATGGCCATGTGGGATCGTTTCTTTGATTTTCCTTCGGCGCAGCTACTATTAACTCATGGTGACCTACGTGACCGTGAGCGCTATCAAAGTATTCGTGAAACTGTATTTACCTTGTTAGAACACGGCGTGCTACCTATCATTAATGAAAATGATGCGGTGACAACAGATGATTTAAAAGTGGGTGATAACGATAACTTATCAGCGATGGTGGCAGCAGCCGCTGATGCCGACGCATTAATGATTTTTTCAGATGTAGATGGGCTGTATGACAAAAACCCAAATCTGCATGACGATGCCGTATTATTGCCTGAAATAAAATCAATTGATGATTCTATTTATGCTATGGCAGGATGTGCTACCAGTGCAGTAGGCACCGGTGGTATGAAAACCAAGATTGAAGCGGCAGAAAAAGCCACATCACATGGTATTGCAACGTATATTATTAATGGCTTTAAAGAAGAAACCTTTACTCGTTTATTAGCGGGCGAAAATCCAGGTAGTGTGTTCTTGCCTTATGAAAAACCAATGCAAGACTCTATTCACTGGATGACACATACCGCAAATGAACAAGGTGAAGTGGTTGTCGATGGGTCATTTGATGATTCGCTAGAAGGCGAAGACGGCTGTTTACGAGGCGATGAGATCAAGGAAGTACATGGCGAGTTTGCTGTGGGCGATACTATCTTAGTTCGCAGTGAAGATGGTACGCGTTTAGCTAAAGCCACAGCAAATTACAGTAGCTGCTTGTTAAACTTTATTGCAGACAACGAGCAGAGTGAATTCAGCGAAAAAATGCAGGATTCAATTGGACCAATTATTTCAGAAAAAGATATCGCATTATTGGAGAATTCATGAGTTTAATTACGGATATATCACGCCAAGCAGCAAAAGCTGCACATACACTTGCTTTACTCGATACCGAGACTAAAAACAACGTGTTAACCGATATGGCAGCGGCATTAAGAGATCAAAAAGAATTTATAATCAAAGAAAACGAAAGTGACCTAAGCGCTGCGCGTGACAATAATTTAGCAGCGTCAATGATAGACCGTTTAACATTGAATGATGAGCGCATTGAAGCGATGGCTGAAGGTATCGAAGTGATTGTTTCACTTGATGATCCGGTTGGCCAGTTACGTGATATCACTGAACGTCCAAATGGCATTAAAATCCGAAAAATGCGTGTACCACTGGGCGTGGTATGCATGATTTACGAAGCACGACCTAATGTAACGGCTGATGCTGGCGCATTGTGCTTTAAGTCGGGTAATGGTGTTATTTTGCGCGGTGGTAAAGAAGCGCTTAAAAGCTCACAAGCCATTGCTAGTGTAATGCACAGCGTGCTTACTAAACATGGTTTGCCAACGGCGCTAATTTCAGTTATTCCAGATCCTGACCGTGCTTTACTAATGGAATTAATGCAGCAACGCGACAGTATTGATTTAATTATTCCACGTGGCGGTGAAGGGCTTATTAACTATGTAACAGAAAACAGTACAATTCCTGTTATTCAGCACTTTAAAGGCGTGTGTCATTTATACGTAGATAAAGATGCAGACTTAGAAGTGGCACTTAATCTACTACTTAACGGTAAAACTCAACGTACTGGCGTATGTAATGCCTTAGAAGGGTTAATAGTACACCAAGATGTTGCTGATGAGTTTTTAAACCTGTGCGCGGTAGTGCTTCGCCAAGAAGGCGTAAAAATAAATGCTGATGCCAAAGCGGCTGAGTATTTTGATAATGCCACTGTGCTTGCAGATAACGAATTTGGTGAAGAATATTTAGATTTAGAAATTGCTATTCGTATAGTGCCAAGCTTTGATGCAGCCGTTGAGCACATTGCTCAATTTGGCTCAAATCATACCGAAGTTATCTGTACTAAAAACGATGCTGCGGCAGAGTTATTCCAACGTAGTGTAGATGCATCGGTTGTTATGGTTAATGCGTCATCACGTTTCTCTGATGGCTCACAACTAGGTTTAGGCGCCGAGATTGGTATTGCAACGACTAAGCTGCATGCTTATGGTCCAATGGGGCTTGAGTCACTAACGACTGAGAAATATTTAGTTAATGGTGTTGGTCAAGTTCGCGAATAACTTACCCAACCTTATAAACGATATAAATGCCGAGCTTTTGCTCGGCATTTTTGATCTCGATTTAGCAAAATCAAACAACTAAGCAAACATAAAGATTAAAACAGGGCAAAAAATGATTAACAGAGAAATTTATTTAGAATATAAAACAAGGAAATTACTTAAAGGAGAGAGTAGGAAAGTGGTGGAGCTAAGCAGGATCGAACTGCTGACCTCCTGCGTGCAAGGCAGGCGCTCTCCCAGCTGAGCTATAGCCCCACATTCCTAATTTACATATAATGTAAATGCTTAAGTGCTGAGTCTCAAGCGGGGTGAACTTTAAATATTTTTACGATTTTGGTCAAGTATTTTTTCACAAATTTTTCCGTTTTAACTAATTTTTGTTAAACTCGAGCTCAATATTTACTAAAACGACAATACATAATGAAAAAATACGCGTTAGTTTTCATGATTTTCCTTTCTGGTTGTGCCAGTTCAGTAGATGAACCGCCCTACGAAATTAATAATAAACAATTTTATGACACCCTTGACGGGCAAGGTAACAAGCTTTTTGCTTATGTGGTTTCTGTAAAGGCTAAAAGTCGTGAGCAAATTAATATCAATAAAAAACTAACCCGTAGTGATGTTCAGCGTTTTGCTGAGCAAGAGCATTTTGAAGAGTCGAGTGTTTTAAAATTACAATTAGAAGATCAAGCGGTAGAGTTTCTTAATAAAGAACTAGCACAGCGTAACTATTGTGCAGGTAAGCATGAAATAAACGAAGTACTATGGCGTGATTTAAGTGTGCAATTAAGAGGGCGTTGTTTGTAATATGTTAGCGGATAAACAAAAACTAGCGGCAGTGTTAACCCAACTAAATATAGAATATGACGTAATAGAACATCCAGCGCTATATGGCAGTTTAGATGCCGACGAGCTGATGGTGAATCGCCCTGGAACACGCTTAAAAAATCTATTTTTGCGAGATAACGAAGGTAAGCGCCATTTTTTAGTGATCACCGCGCATGATAAACAACTCGATTTAAAATCGTTGTCTAAACAGCAAGGCCTATCGCGTTTAGGGTTTGCCTCTAATGAGCGCTTGGCTAAGTACTTAAAGGTTGCACCTGGTTGTGTGTCAATGCTCAGCTTAATGAACGATAAGCAACGAGATGTAACGCTTTGGCTTGACCAAGATATTTGGTTTGGCGATTTATTTCATTGCCACCCGTTTGAAAATACCCAAACATGGTTATTAACTAAGCCTGATTTACTGCGTTTTTTTGACTTTACTGAGCATCAGCCGCGGGTGATGTTTTTGCCATCGCGTTGAGCCCACAAAATAAGCCCCAGTCCACACAAACACACAGCGAGTAATGTTGTCATGAACGCCGTTTGTCCATGAGCTTGATAAACCACCCCAGGTAATAACGAGCCCAGTGCGCCGCCGCTGTAATAAAATGATACATAGCATCCGTTGGTAACGCTTGGCGGTGCGTGACTGATTTTATTAACCAGTGGTGCCGCTGTGGAATGAATTACAAACATAGCGCCACAAAAGAGTGTGAATGCAATTAAAAACAACAACAGTGAATGACTCATTAATAACACAATACTGAGGTTATAAAACACGAATACCGCGGCCAACAATCGCCAGGCTGAAGTCATTTTTTTTAATAGCCAAGGAGTGTAAATAGAAGCCAAAGCACCCACCAAATAACCACTATAAACAAAGCCAATGTCGCGCGTGTTATTAATTAAAAAGGTATTTTTTAAAATAAAAGGCAAGTAGTTTAATAATGCTGCAAAGCAAAAAAACATACAAAAAATGGCACCATAGAGCTTAAGTGCAGAGCCCTCTTTAAGTTGTTTTATATAATCTAATGGCGATAAAACCTCGGTTGATTTAACGAGATTAAAACGTTTATGGGGAATACTTAACGCTAGAATAATCAGCATGGCTGCTATTAGGTAATAAAAACTCTGCCACGACCAAACATCGCTAAAGAGCGCAGCCAATACTCGGCCAAAATAACCACCGACAATAGTACTACCTATATATAGCGTCATATTTTTTTGTAATGTATCGGCTTGATAACTCATACCAATATAACTGGTCATAGCGGTTAAAGCGGCAGGTAAAGTTAGCCCTTGTAAAAACCGAACAAGTAACAGTAGCTCAAAACTAGGGGCATAAATAAATAATAAGCAGCCGACACCGAGGAATAACATTGCAGTGCGTAAAATTAATAATGGGTTTCGCTTGGCTAAAAACAACCCATACACCAAAGGGGCAATGGCTAAAGGCAGCATAGTGGCCGTCATTAAGCTGCCCGCAACAGCAGGAGCAACATTAAATTCAGTAGCAAATAAACTTAATAATGGCTGTGGTGCGTATAAAACAAAAAAAATGAAAACAGAACAAAAGAGTAAGTGAGGTAAGCGCATCGACTGCCGTTAACATTGCTTATTAGTTGAGCTGCATTATATACAAAACTGCTAGGGTTTTCATAAATTAACCTTTATTGCGCTAAATCATGCTTTGTTTTCAGTAGTTTGTTAGATTAATACCAATAGCGCTGTTATTTACGCTCGTTGGTGATTAAAATAGCATTAATATTCGTTTTTAGTGGGAACACGCCATGGGGTCACTACAAGAGCAATTGCTCCAAGCTGGTTTAACAACATCACATAAAGCTAAAGTTGCTAAATCAGAAAAGCGCAAGCAACAGAAAAAACAAAAGAAGGGAGCGACGAGCAACCCGAACGATTTACAAAAGCATATTCAGCAAACTAAGTTGGAGCAGCAGCAAAAAGCTGAAGAGCTCAATAAAGCGCGCCAAGAAGAATTAAAGCAGCGCGAGCAAGTCGCCCGTGTTAAGCAAATTTTAGAGCATCATAATCAAGAGTCAATTCGCGGTGAGCGTACCTTTAACTTCACTTATGAAAATAAAGTGAAAGGGCTTGATGTGAATGAGCAAACGCAAAAGGCGCTCTCGGGCGGGCGTTTAGCTATTTGTGTGTTAGAAGATCAGTTTTACGTATTAGAAGATGAGCCTGCGCGTAAAGTGGCTGAGGTGGATGAAAAGTATATTGTGTTTCATGTTGAGCCTGAAAATAAAGCCAAAGATGAAGACGATCCGTATGCTGATTTTGAAGTGCCAGACGATCTTATTTGGTAAGCCTATTAAGTATCTGCTCAGTTAAAGCAAGCTAGTATGTGTTTTATGAGGGATACACGTATTTGTTCTGATTGATCGTCAAACCTTACCAAGGACGTATGCTTTTTAAAGATTTATTGACTACAATAATCACAACCGTTTTTTTTAACCGTAAAAAGAAGAGTAAATACAATGAGCAAGATAAAAACACTTTTATTAGGCGCGGGTATTGGTTTAGCCGCAAGTTTTTCATTTTCAGCAGCCGCTGCAGATGGCGCTGCGCTTTACACCGCTAAAAATTGTCAAACATGTCATGGTGCAGAAGGTAAAGCACCTATTATGGCGATGTACCCTAAACTAAATGGTCAAAACAAAGAATATTTAGTAGCGCAAATGAAAGACATCAAGTCAGGCGCTCGTAGCAACGGTATGTCTATGGCGATGAAAGCGATGGTTGCGACTGTGACTGATGAAGAATTTGAAGCGATTGCCGATTACCTATCAAAAGTACAATAACCGTTAACGCTAATTAAAAAGAGCCACACCTATGTGTGGCTTTTTTATTTGGTGATTGCCATCATGCTAATACTCATTTAGACTTCTAAACATCTACAATCACTAGCGCTATGCTGTGTTTTAAAAGGCTTGTTATGTTTGATTTACCCCAGCTCAATTTAAAAAATAAAGTATCAGAACAAGAGTGGCAACTACGTGTTGATTTAGCCGCATGTTATCGATTAGTTGACCATTTTCGTTGGGGGGATTTAATTTATACGCACCTTTCTGCTCGCCTACCGGGCACTGATCATTATTTAGTGAATGCCTTTGGCTTAACGTTTGATGAGATCACTGCATCTAACTTAGTCAAAGTAGATTTAAATGGCCGCATTATTGACGATACACCCTTTAATATTAACCCTGCAGGGTTCACTATTCACAGTGCCATTCACGAAGTACGTGAGGATGCCCATTGCGTTATACACCTGCACACCAAAGAAACGATTGCGGTTGCAACACAAAAAGAAGGGCTGTTACCGCTAAGTCAGTATTCGATGTTTTCATTGCCGTCTCTGTCTTACCATGGCTATGAAGGTTTAGCGGTGAATGACGATGAGCGTAAGCGCCTGCAAACAGATTTAGGCACCACCAATCATATGCTATTGGTCAACCACGGCGGTTTAACAGTAGGCCCAACGGTAGGCGATGCATTTATGCGCTTTTATGACCTTCAGCGTGCCTGTGAAATACAGTTAGCCATTCAATCAAGTGCGCAAGAAGCGACTGCTGTGCCTCAAGCTATTATTGATAACATTTATAACCAAGCGAACGTCGTTCACAGCGGCAGTACAGGGGGCCAGCTAGCATGGCCTGCCATGTTACGAAAAGCGTATCGTCTTGATCCTAGTTTTGCAAAATAACCCACTGAAGGTTAATAAGGAATTTTTATGAAAGTAAATCGCGTTGAAGTCTTTGATATTCATTGCCCTGATCGTCCTGCATGGACGCCGGTATTTGTTCGAATTCATACCGATGAAGGTATTAGCGGTGTGGGTGAAGCAGGTCTTGCGTACGATTTAGGCCACAGTGCCGCTGCTGCGATGATCAAAGAAATGGCCGATGCCTTTTTAATTGGCCATGACCCGTTTCAAACTGAAAAACTATGGTCGCGCATGTTGCGTGAAAGTTTTTGGGGTCTAGGCGGTGGGCCGGTGGTTTACGCAGCAATGAGTGCGATTGATACGGCACTTTGGGATATAAAAGGTAAAGCATTAGGTTTACCGGTTTATCAGTTGCTTGGCGGTAAAGTTAACGACAAGCTGCGTACTTATGCATCACAGCTGCAGTTTGACTGGGACAGTGAATTTAAAGCGCTGGTACAGCCACAAGAATATGCAGAAGCGGCACTAAAAGCGGTGGTGGAAGGTTACGATGCGGTGAAAGTCGATCCAATTCAATACGATAAAGACGGTAACACCTATTACGACCGCACAAATATTATTTCTCGCCCAGAGATGAAACTATACCGCGCACGTATGCAGGCTATTCGAGAGGCCGTGGGTGACGAAGTAGATATTATTTTTGAATGCCACAGTTTACCGGGTGCGACATCGGCAATTCAAATTGGTGAAATTGCAGAAGAATTTGACTGTATGTATTTTGAAGAGCCGGTGAATTACCTAAACCATTCATTACATGCAAAAGTGGCTGATAAAGTGGCTGTGCCTATTGCAGGCGGCGAGCGCTTGTATAACCGCTGGGGTGTACGTCCTTATTTAGAAGATCAAAGTATTGATGTACTACAGCCAGATATCGGCTTATGTGGTGGCTTTACCGAAACTAAAAAAGTATGTGATTACGCTGATATTTTTGATGTGCGTATTCAGGCACACGTATGTGGTGGGCCGGTTGCAACGGCGGCATCATTGCACTTAGAAACAGCGATCCCTAACTTTTTAATTCACGAGCATCATACTTACGCAATTAAAAAGTGGAATAGAGAGCTATGCTTACAAGATCCACAACCTAAAAATGGCTTTTTTGAAGTATCTGAAGAACCAGGTCTTGGTATTGAGCTTAACGATGAAATTGTAATGCGCTCACAACGTGTAGAAATAAAATAGTTTACTCTGTTGAGGAATCGCCGGTAAGTGAGTTGTCACTTACCGGCTTTTTTATCGCTGTGGGTTTATTTTACAAAGTACTTGTTTTAGTTCAATGGTTGCCTTGCTATCAAGGTGGCGAACAAAACAGCGCTCTCCCTTAGTCACGAGCTCAAATTGATCTGGCATATTAAGTTGCTTGCCCATAATAGGGTTGCCCTGAGGATCTTTATGATTAAGTTGCTCAAGGGTAACTGTACTTGAGGTGACAAAAACATCGTCTGCTAATTGAACCTGCGAGCTATGCAGCAGCTGCGCAATTGCGTCGGCTATTTTAGCGCTATTAGGCTCAATTAGTAACGCATGTTGCAATTTAGGTGTGGGCTCTGAGCTTTGTGCTAAGCACCCACTTAAAAATAGCGAAATTGCAGTTATTGCTAATAAAATCTTCATTGCTTATCTCATGTTATCGCTAAGAATAATATTCTGTTTTAGTACAGTCTGAATTCGCGCGTCTTTTACTTCAGGCATATCGGTGGCGATAGTGGGCGCAAAACCGAGAACACTATTTATTGAGCTTGGGGCTGGGCAACTGCCGGTTGATCTATAACTAAGTGCGGTATTAAGTAAGCCTTCACTTGCATCACCTAAGCGTTTGCTAAAGTCATCGGCAACAGCACAGCCTGCAATAAGTACGGGCTGGCGCGCATTATCAATGGTATTTTGCGGTGCAAAGCCATCTGAATATTCACCAAAACCTTTATTATTTTCGCCAGTAAATTGAATGGTAAAATAAGTAGTGTCGCAGTTATCGGTTGGGTAAAAGCCATACGGTTTACCACAGGTGCCAGCCCCTATCTGAATGATTTCAACATCGGCTCCGCGCAGCCCGTTAATTATAGCCTCACTGGCTGAGCAGGTGCTGCTGGTGGTGAGTACAAATACCCGATCTAAATTTAACGTTGGTAATGGGGTGCCTGCAGCTATTGCAGGGTTATTTTCAAACCCGACAAAACGATTTGTAAAGGGCATGGGGGTCAGTGTTTGCCCTGTGATAGGGTTGGTATTGGGATATTTATCGTTAAAAATAGTGCGTTCAAATATTTTGCCTTGGGTATTGCTACCTGCCACCATGTAGCCTACTTGGCTGGCCATTTGTAACAAACCACCGCCGTTATAGCGCACATCAATGACTAAATCTTTAATGCTGCTGGCAGCGAGTTGGTTAAAGGCGTTGTAAAGCTGCGTTTCGGCTATCGCGTTGTGGCTATTAAATTGAAAGTAACCCACATCGCCGTTTGCTAAATCAGTACGTACGTTCATTACTGGTTGCGACTCGATATTTTGAGATGTGAGCGTAACAATGCGATTTTCATTAGTGCTGATATCCCTAAATACAAATTCGGTAACTTTACCTATTTGTTCTGGGAATAAACCTGCGTTAATAATAGCTACCTCGCTTGATGAGGTCGTGTTAATAAAATCAACACCATCAACTTCTAAAAGCTCAAAGCCCCTAATAATATTTTGATTACTAGCAGGGGTATTTGGCTCGGTATAGCTAACAATTGCTTGGCGCGGCGCACTACCAGCGATTATTTTTATATTAAAGCCATAACCAAAGCTTAGGCCTGATTGATTTTGTCTTTTCCACTCATCGGTTGGCAAACTAAAGTGAAAGTTATCTTTTTTCGCACCCGACTCAGTCAGTTGCTCCGTTTTTAAAGTATTAAAGTAATCAATGACGCCTGACGTTAATGCCGGATTAGTATCAATAATTTCGTCGTACCATAAGTAGGTTTCGTTACTCCAAGAGCGTAGCCAGTTTTTTTCATTAATTGCTTGGCATTGACCTTTAAATTGCCCTGAGCTAGCAAATACACCAGAAGCCCAGCCGCTATTGTCTGTTGTTGGGTTAGTCGCATTGTCGCTACCTCCACCGCCACAACCTGTTAATAAAGCGGCTAGCGAAAAAGGGAGTAATGTGTATTTGAGAGAAGATGAATTAAAAATGGCCATACGCATGCTCGTTTTTTAAACTGTTGAGCTAAATATAGCGGTTTTTATTTAGAGTTGATAGAGGCGCGCTGCATTTTTGTAACTCAAGTGTTGCCATGTAAGATCATCGCTACATAGGCTTCGATAATGATGCCATAACTCATTGTAGTTAATGTTAATTTGGCACACGGGGAAGTTGCTGGCAAACATCACTCTTTGCATACCAAAATGCTTTAAAATATGTGTTAAACACTGCCTTTGCTGCTCGCTATTAAGCATAAGCAATTCAAAGCCTGAAAACTTCATCGCAACATTAGGCTGTTGTGCGAGTAATTCAATGGCGCGTTGCCAGTTAGCAAGGTTGTGTGCAAGCCCTGCGTGATTAATGATGATTTGTAAGTCACTAACTTGGTTGGCATAAGAAATAAGTTGCTCGGTGATGTTGAGGTTTTCTATTTCAAATTGCGCTTCAAAATGCAGTTTTAAGTGGCACAAGTGGCGCAGGTTATCGAGACAATGAGGGTTCAATAAGCGCGTGGCATCATGACCTTCAGTGATATCTCTAATGCCGACAAGGGATGAATGTTTTAGATGTTTAAGTGCTAGTTTAAATGCGTTATTTGGCTGGTTAATTGTTGCAAAGCTAATCGCTTTGTAAGGTAGCCTTTTTATATGCTTTGCTAACCAGTTTAATTCATTAATAGGTTGCTCATTATCAAAGCCAGCTTCTATATGCACTAAACCAACGAGTTCAAAGTCCGTACTTTTGATTAGTTCAGCAACGCTAATCGGTTGTTTTATTTTATCTAAGTTAGGCCAAGCGGGTGGGTTAGCACCTTGCAGCCAGGTGTATTGACCCTCCAGCAAATTAAAAAAATGCACATGCGGGTCAATAATTTTAGTACTCATTGCGCTGTGTAACCGCCATCAATGCGTTGCAAACTGCCGGTAATAAAGCTGGCTTCTGGACTTACTAAAAAGTTTACCAGTGCTGCAACTTCATCGGCTTGGCCTAAACGATTAAGTGGTTGTAAAGCAGCTTCTTCGGCAACAATATCTGCCTTATTTGCGCCACTTTTTTTGCAGTATGCATCAATCGCATTATGAAATAACGGTGTTTCTATGGTGCCAGGACACACGGCATTAGTGCGAATATTAAAGCTTGCGTAATCTAAGGCGGTGGTTTTAGCCATCGAAGCCAGTGCATGTTTAGTCAGGTTATAAGCAAATGAATTTTGTTTGCCAATAATGGCCTGATCTGAGGCAATTAACACAATAGCGCCATCTTGCTGTGCTTTCATGGCTGGTAATACGCTTTGTATAGCCGCGTACGCACCTTTAACATTCAGTGCCATTAACGCATCGAATGTCGCTTCATCGGTTTGCTCAATTGTGGCACTTAGGTGCTTGCCAGCATTTGAAACAAGTACATCAATGCGTTGTGTTTTTTCAATAATAGCCTGTATACACTGGCGTACGGCGGTTACATTACTAACATCACATTGATGAAAAACACCACTCTCACTGGGTTCAATATCTAGGTTATGAACCTGATAGCCGCTCGTTAATAATCGCTGAACCACAGCAAAGCCAATGCCTTTAGAGCCACCGGTTACTATTGCAACTTTTGACATACTTGTTCCTTTAATTAGCAATTAATGTGCGTGGCCGCAACCACCTTCAGCATGAACATGGCCGTGAGAAATCTCTTCGTTTGTTGCTTCTCGAACTGAGACAACCTCAACATCAAAAGTCAGCGTTTTACCAGCAAATGGGTGGTTTAAATCACAATCAGCATTAAAGCGGCCTACTTTTACAATGGTTACTTGGTGGCGACCTTGGTTTGATTGCACCATAGCAGTCATGCCTGGTTTCCATACCTTTACATCACCTTGAAGGTGCTTAAGCGGAATGCGCTGAATTAAGTCATCAACACGCTCACCGTATGATTCACTTGGAGATAACGTAACGCTAAATTTATCACCAGCGGCTCTACCTTCAAGTGCGGTTTCTAAACCTGGAAGCATGCCTTCGCTGCCGTGAATATAACTTAATGGCGCGTCGTTTAGGCTGCTTTCGATTTGTTCACCCGCTTCGCTTAGGGTGTAATGAAATTCAACGGCCGAATTTTTACTGATTTGCATGCTTGTCTCTTTGAGTTTTAAATTAATTAAAGGCAATTTTACGCGAAATACTGCGCTTTAGAAACTTAACGTGGATGATTTAATGTATTTTGTAAGTCGAGTAACAGGTCTTTTTTCGCCGGTGTAGTTTTAGGTGTCGCGGCTTGAGGTATAAATAAAACCAACTGAGTCCCAGGTTTTAATACGCTTGAGGCAGATAATTTATTCCAACGCGCTAAATCGCTATGAGCAACGCCGTATAACTGACTTATATTCCAAAGGTTATCACCGGGTTTTACGTGGTAATCTACCTCGATGGTTGGAATGATTTGCTCTTTTTGTTCTAGATAAGGGCTTATTTTATAGTTAATAGTGAGCGACTCAGGCAAAGTTTGCGGCTCCCCTAAAATAAGCTTTTCGCCAACGCCAATAAAGTTATTTTGCTTATTATTGAGCTGTTTTAATATTTCTAAAGGCAAGCCAAAATGCCTAGCAATACCGTACAGCGTGTCATTTTTCTTAACGATGTATTCGCCTGCAAAATTGGCTTTAAAAAAGCGGTTTTTTAATAAAGCTTGTTGCTCTATAGGTAATAACAGAGTGTGCGGTCCATGGGGAGAGCTTTGATTTTTTAAATAACCCCGATTAAGGGCATGCAGTTGTTTAGCGCCCATGCCAGAGAGCTTGGCCATAACTGAAAAATCAAACTGTTTTGCCACATTTAGCGAGGTAGTCAGTGCTTTATAAGGAAGCTTTGGCCGTTTAAAATTTGCCTTAGGGTGTTTCACTAAATAGCTCAGTGCTAATAGTTTTGGTACATAGTCAGCGGTTTCTTTTGGCAGTGTTAGTGCCCAAAAGTCAGTTGATTTACCTCGTTTTTGATTGCGTTTTATAGCGCGCTTAACTCGGCCTTCACCGGTATTATAGGCCGCAAGTGCATGTAGCCAATTACCATCAAAACGTTTATGTAAATAGCTTAAATAATCAAGTGCCGCATCGGTTGAGGCTAATACATCCTGGCGTCCGTCATACCATTGATCTGATTTAACCCCAAAATGATGCGCGGTTGCTGCAACGAGTTGCCACACTCCCACAGCGTGCTCGCTTGAGCGTGCGGTAGGTCTAAAGCCACTTTCTACAAACGGTAATAAGGCGAGCTCCATCGGCAAGCGCTTTTGCTCAACTTTTTTTACAATATGGTATAAAAAAGGCGCTGCACGTCGAGACACTATTTTTAAATAATTAGGCTGTTTTAAATACCAGTTAATGCGTTTTTTTAACGCCTGATTTTGCTCAACCGGTAAATGTAAGTTATCAGCAATATGTGCCCATAACTCTGTGGGTTGAGCTATTTCAGGGGCTTTGGCTGTGGCTTTTTTATTAATGACTTTGTGAGTGTTTTTAGAGGTCGGCGTATTTGATAATGCCGGTTTTGACTCTACAGGTGTGGGAACTGCAGGCGCAATGATCTCTGGCTGTGTGGTTTTACAGCTACATAGCAGTACAATGGCAAAGCATAAGATCAAGTGACGCATTTTGTTCCTTTTTAAAAAATATATTTCCATATTTTAACACAATCCATTGTGTTCAGTTATTGACTGTTTTTAGCGCGAAGTAATCCCGATTGCAAAAATAAGTGACTTGATTTTATATCAAGTGGTTCTTGTTGATAAGGTTTTAGTGCCTCACTAGGGAAGTTTTTTTGTAATTGCTCAATACTGGCTTCAGGGTTATTTTTAGCATGCTCCGTAATCGCTTCTAAAAACGTGAGTGACTGTTTTAGTTTAACTTTATCGACTAAATCGCCATGTCCAGGAATAAAAAGTGACAGCGAATTATTATTTATATATTTTTTTAATAAACTTTGCCATTGTTTAAGCTCGCCATGCCCAGGGTAGGGTAACCAATCGATGATATCACCACCAATTAAGGTTTTACCTTTGTCGGCAAGTAGTGTTAGATCGCCATTAGTATGTGCCTGGTGCGGGTTTATAGTGAGTGTATAGCCACCTAAATCTAACGTTTTAGATTCACTAATACTCATTTTTGGTGGTGTTAGTTGATAATTCTGCCAGCGAAATAAGCGCTTTTTAGCGCGGGTAAGCTTTTCTCGCCATTGAACTTGCTCAGCATCGGGTAAGGTGGCTAATCGTTGATAGCTCAGCTCAATGCTTTTCTCGAATCCCTCTAGCTTGTCTGTTAAGGCTTGCTGGTAAAGCGAAAAGTCGTTAGCGACTTGTTGGTGAGTAATAAGTTTTGCGTCTGGGAAGTAATGCTGCATAACCGCCATCCCCAGTAAGTGATCGTCATGAAAGTGGGTTGCAACTAAATAACACAAAGGCGTCTTTAGACGTTGTTTTAGCTCAGTTACCAGTTGTTCTACCGCCGCAAAGTTACCACTGGCATCAACGAGTAAGGCACATTCACTGCCTTCAATTAATACTTGGTTAGAATCGTAAAAACGAAGTCTTTCAGGTTGCTTAAGAAATTGAATATTAGCTGACAACGGTTGCCACTCAATTGCCGCCTCGCTTTTTGTTTGCATTAACAAGCAAATTAAAGGCAGTAAGCACTTACCTATTTTTTGAGCTTTACTTAAAAATGGTTGCATCTTTATCTCTAGCTGTATTTTTGACGGTAAAAACAATAAAAGCGCAAAATGCGCTTTTATTTAGTGTGCTCAGAGTTCGAGCTTAAGTACTGACTCAATTTATCAATGAGTTGATCTTGATGCTCAAGCTCAACTGATTTTTGAGTTTTCGCTTCAAGCAATTCGTGGCTTAAATTCAAAGCAGCCATAAGTAATGCTTTTTGATCGTTTCTGACAGTTGAACGTTGTTTCATTTGTTCAACTAAATCATTCAGATTTTTGGCGGCCGCTTTTAGTGCCTCTTCTTGCCCTGCCGGACAAGCAAATTGCTGCTCTTTACCAAGCAATTCAACAGTGACTCGCTGGTTTTGCAGCTCAGACATTAGCTTGCCTGTTGTGCGCTTTGTAATTTATCTAACAATGATGACAAGGTGGTACTTGCATCTTTTTGTTTTTCTTCATTTTCAAGGGCTTCTAACTGCAATAACTCATTTTCATCAAGTAGCTTGCTGTTTTGCTCTTTAAGCTCTGAAATATCAGTTTGTAACTGATTATTACGGGTAATTAGTTGGTCGATCAGTTGTTCGAGTTGTTGAAGAGTGTTGTTGTTCATAAATGCGCTCATATAACTGTAATTAATGTCATGCAAATGTAAAGCAAAGTGTGTTTATTTGCCAGCATTTACGCTGGTTTTAGGTGATTTTTATTCTATGTTAAGGGATAATTCATGCTATTGGCTTTTTCATTCAGAAATGGTTCACGTAAACACCCGCTTTTGCTGTGACGATTGCCAAAGCAGAGTGCTTTATGGTTCACTAATTTTATTAAACAGCGTATGGCGAAAATAAATAATGCTTAGTTACAGACACTCCTTTCATGCGGGTAACCCTGCCGATGTACTTAAACATTTAGTGTTAGCGCAAGTACTGGGTTATCAAACAATAAAAGATAAGCCGCTTGACTATATCGATACGCATTCGGGTGCTGGTTTTTTTGAGCTGGCAGCACCAGACGCGCAAAAAACCCAAGAGTACCAAGATGGCATAGAAAAACTTTGGCAACATACTAGCCAACACAGTGCCTTAAATGACTACATTGAGCTAATAAAATCATTTAATGAGAGCGCATCGCTGGCGTTTTACCCAGGCTCACCAAAAATAGCCGAGCACTTTTTACGCCGTCAAGATAAGGGCTGGTTTTTTGAGCTGCATCCGCGAGATTTAGTCTTACTTGAAGAAAACATGCAAGGTAAGCGCTCTATTCGTGTACGCGGCGAAAATGGGTTTGCGGGCTTAATTGGTTTATTACCGCCAGCCTCGCGCAGAGCCTGTGTGTTAATAGACCCGCCATATGAAATAAAAGACGATTACAATACGGTAGTACAAACCATAGTCAAAGCCCACCAACGCTTTGCGACGGGTACATATATGATCTGGTATCCGGTTGTGGACAGAGAACGTATTGATAATATGGAGCAGGGTTTAATTGACGCGGGAATTAAAAATATTCAATTATTTGAATTAGGTACCGAAGCAGATACAGAAGTACATGGTATGACCGCCTCTGGAATGATAGTGATAAATCCACCCTGGAAATTAAAACAAGTAATGGATGACGTGTTACCTGAACTAGTAAGCTTGTTGAGTAAGCCAAGTGGCTTTTATCGCAGCGAGCAGTTAGTTGCCGAATAAAAATAAATAAGCCTAGGGTCTGTTGACCTTTGCGGATTAAAATTTGTTCAAACTAGGGGCGGTTTAATCGCGGCGCGAGGTTTGTAACCTAGTGGGCTAAGTAAAAACCGAGCAACAAAGAGTAAATCGCCCTTAGGCAGAACCCTTCGGGCAGCGCCTGTTTGGCATTGATGCTGCGTTATCGCCTAATTATGGGGAATAACCACACCACATAGGCTCTGCCTTGCCTAAATACCAAACAGACTGCTGCAAATTTAACCTTGAAAGATCAACAGACCCTAGTTTAACTGGGCTTTATACTGTTCTGCTTAGATGCGGAGTATTGTTACGCTTAATTAAAAGTAAACAGCGTTAAAGGTTGCAAGTTGCTTGCCTGCCTCATTTTGTAATACTAATTTTTCACCGTTAACTTGCCATTGCGTTGCTGCTTGCAGCACACCCGCCATGGCGCTTTCTTGTTCCATATTGTCATGACACATTTTTTGCGTGGTTGCTAACTGCGTAAAAGTAACCATTTGCTTCGATACTTCATAACCGCCATTAAAGTTATTGCACCCTAAAAAACCGTGCACAGTGTTGTCACTATTAAATTGAATAAATGGCTCTTTAGTATTCACTTCAACGAGATTGCCGTCGATTGAAACGGCTTTGAAGTAGGTATTTACTAAGTCAACGTCTGGCTTTGGCGCTACTTTTGAAACAATAATTTCTAAAGGCTCTGATGAGGCCGTATTAGCAAAAGGCGAGTTACTTGTTGTGCTGGTGTATAGTAAGTTTCCTTGATTATTAATGGTTGCGCGCACGCTGTAGCGATGGGCTGGATCAATTTTTTCAAGGTTGTATTCAAGATCTACTTTATACGGCGGTGCGCCTACTAAATCAATTACCTGCTCAGAAATAACGGTTGCTGCCACATCCATTTTTGACACATCAACCAAGGTAACGGTTAGCTGTGAATTAGGCGCTAATAAGCTGCGATCTAGGTAGCTAACTTGTACTGGGAGAGAGGCTGTTGTTTGTTTCACAGCGCTATTTTGCTGTGCGGTGTCATCGTTACATGCGCTAAGCATAAGTGTGCCACTTGCTAAAAAACATAGGCCTGCAACCGACTTTAAGATTGAGTTTGGCTTTGGTGAGAACATAACAGTTCCTAGATATAATTACGGATATAAACAGTAGCATACGGCTAAGTTACTTAATCATCGCTTAACTTGTAAATACAGCCAATACAGAAAGTTGAGATATAAAAAAAGACGCTAGGCGCCTTGATTCGTTACTTATTTTTTAACGTATTTAGTTAAAATTACAATACGTTGTCCATCAACACGCCCTTCAATATGTTCTGGGTTGCTGGTTAAGCCAATATTGCGCACAGCAGTACCGCGCTTTGCAGTTAAGCTGCTACCTTTCACATCTAAGTCTTTTATTAAGGTGACGGTATCGCCAGCTTGTAGCACTACGCCATTACTATCAATGTGTTTAATATCATCATCTTCAGCAAGCGCTTGCTGCGCCCATGTTAATGTGTCTTCTTCAAGGTAAATCATATCTAGCGCGTCTTGTGCCCATCCGTTATCAGCTGCTAACTGAGTCAGCATGCGATAAGCAACAACTTGTACCGCAGGTGTTTGACTCCACATACTGTCATTTAAGCAATGCCAATGGGTCGGGGTTAAATCGCTATTGCCTTCAATTTGATCTTTACATGTTTGACAGGTGTAGATACATTTATCTGAGTGAGCTTCGGTAACAGGAGGAACTTCGTATACAGTTAGGTCGTCTGTTGCTGCGCAGAGTTCGCATTGGTTACTGCTACGTTCTATTAAGGCTTGTTCAATGCTCATATAAGGGACTCTTTTTTGTGAGTTTATAAAAAATTAATAATCGCATTATACCTTATAACCATAACCTTTGGGTATGCTTAGAGCAGTTGTAAACTCAAAAACCCTATAAAAAATGAGGATACTAATAATTCTGCTCTAGGGTTATAAATTTAGTCTTATTTGTTTGTTTTTAATCTAATTAAAATTGCAGCAAGTCTTTAAAGTTTCACTATACTGGTTAAATAATAAAAAATAATGATGACATCACTGTTAAGTAGGAAGATTAATGCCAAATAATCTAGAGGTAAAAAATTCATCTATTTTGGTCACTCAATATATTGCTAGGCAACCAATTTTTGACGGTGATAAAAGTATTTTTGCTTATGAATTGCTCTATCGAGATTCAGTTAATAATGCCTTTCCTGCGGGAACAACCGACGGGCAGGCCACTGGGCGACTTTTTTTTAATGCGTTAATGCTGGTTGGGGTGGAAAAGCTGGCGCTCAATCAAACTGCGTTTATTAATTTATCGAGCGAGGGGCTTTTAGAGGATTTGCCTAAATTATTACAGCCTGAGAATACTGTAATTGAAATTGTTGAGCGTACTGAAAATATAGATCTTGTTGTTGAGAGAGTGATAGAGTTAAAAAAAGCAGGGTATGTATTTGCGTTAGATGACTACGACTCACATAAAAAATGGCAACCATTACTCAGTTTGGTTGATTATATTAAGCTTGAAGTTGAAGAGCCTGTAATAAAAACCAGCATGTTGCTGAAAAAGCTCAAACGCAATTTTCCTAACATTAAAATAGTGGTTGAGCGAATTGAAACCTATGATGAATTTAGGCAGCTTAAAGAGGCTGGATGCGATTACTTTCAAGGGTTCTTTTTTGCACATCCGGAAATGTTAAGTTACAACAGTATCGAACCTCTAAAAATGGCTGTTTTAGACTTACTGCGTTGCACATCCCGCACAGATTTAGACTTTAATGAAATTAATCAACGCATTTCTAAAGATGTCGGTTTGACTGCACGCGTCCTAAAACTAGTGAATACTCGCTCTGCTAATAAAAATTTAGTGATAACGTCTATTCCTCAGGCGGTTGTTTATTTAGGGGAAGATTCTATTAGAAAGTTTGTACGAGTACTTGTGCTGAGCGAACTTGGCTCAGATAAGCCTAGTGAACTTACTCGTTTAGGCTTATGTCGAGCGCAGTTTATGCAAATAATTTTAGAGCCTGGCGGAAAAGTCATTGCAGAGCAAGGTTATTTAGTCGGCTTAATGTCGGTGCTTGATGCTATTTTAGATATGGAACTGGAAGCTATTGCCAAAGAGTTTAGTTTAGGGGCTGAATTATCTGGTGCACTTTTAAGTTTTGAAGGCATGATGGGTAATTCATTGCATTTAGTCAAAGCGGTAGAAGAAGATAACTGGCAAATGGCTAAAAAGTTGCTAGAAACTATTCGCCCAGCCTCGAATATTGAGACCGTATTTAGCGCCATGTTGGATGCACGCCAGTATGCGGATGAGTTATTAGCCACCATTATTGAACAAGACTAACGCAAAGCGTTTGGGTATGATTGGCACATATTGATTTTACTTAGTACAACAGCATGCGTTTATTTTTACCTATCACGACTATTTTAATAGCCTTAGCTTTATTAATCCCCGGGGTGACTCAGCCAGTGCTGAGTATGGAAGGCAAAATTGATAAATCTAAACTTGCTCAAGCCGGTATTGAAATGCTGGCAGATGAAGGAAATCAAAACACCCGCAATATGCTAATGATGATCTCGAGTATGTTGGGGTTAGATAAACTTGAAGGCGAGATCAGCGCTTATCAAAAAACGCGCAGTATTTGGGGCACCGTCAACGAACTGGCCGATAACAAAAACTACTTAGTGGCGATATTAGTGGCGTTTTTTTCAATAGTGATCCCAACAATTAAGCTGCTGCTTCAATTGTTTTATTGTGCACTGAAGGAGACTTCATTTAAGTACAAGCTTGGTAAAGTGATAATTGGCTTAAGTAAATGGAGTATGGTGGATGTGTTTGTTATTGCATTAATCGTGGCTTACATGGCTGGTAATGCAAACGCGAACTCAGAAGACTTACTAAATGTGCATGCTGAGTTTGGTACTGGTTTTTGGTATTTTACCGGCTATTGCCTGTTCGCTATTGCGGCTAGTAGCTTGATAAAGCCAGTGGTAAAAACCAGTTAATTATTGAGTTTTAAACGCAGTTACCATAAACTTTAAATGTCTATTTATTATTAGGTTAATTCATTGCAACGTATTTACTGTATTTTACTCACGCTAACTTTGCTACTCACTTTTGTGGGTCAAGCCGTTGCGTCTGTATCTATGGTATGTGATGTGCCGCATATGAACATGGCAACCCATGCATCGATGCAGCATAGTGAAATGGCGATGAGTGACGACACTGATACAACAACCATGTCTATGGATTGCTGTAGTGAGCAAAGCACGTTAACCCAAGATTGCAGTTGCCCGATGAGTGCTTGTAATTCGCATTCGGCCTTGCATGTAAACTCGCTATTTATAGCTTCCAAATTACCCCCTGAAAAAGTGCACCTTGCTGTCATGCAGCGCAAACCTAATTTTGCACGATCTCTTTATCGCCTTCCTATGCCTGCATAACCGCAGGATAGGTGTGTTTAAAATCTAGTCATTTAGCTTTTTGTCATCTATCTGCTTAAAAAATTAATCGTTTTTTATTTTTGAATTTTAAGTGGAGCAAGTGATGAATCACTTCGCAGTATTAAAAGCTGTTTTTGTGAGCAGCTTATTGAGCATTAGTCTCTCTGTACACAGTGCTGAACTGAGTTTAAATGAGGCAATTAACTATGCCTTAAACCATGAGCCTTGGCTTAAAGCCAGCAAACAAAAACAAACATCAATTGAAGCAAAAAGTATTGCCGCAGGTACCTTACCTGATCCGGTACTCACGCTAGGGTTAATGAACTTACCCACTAATGGTTTTGCTTTTGATCAAGAGAATATGACCCAATTTAAAGTAGGAATTAGCCAATCGTTAAGCCGAGGCGATAGTTTAGCATTGCAGCAAAAAGCACTGTCTCAGTCGGCTGCGGCAGAGCCTTGGATTCGTAAAGATAGGCTCGCGCAGGTAAAAACCACAGTGACCGAGTCATGGCTCAATGCTTATAGAGCGCAACGAAGCATTGCACTAATTGAGCAAGATAAAGCTTTGTTTACCCAGCTCATTGATATTACAGAATCAAGCTATGTAAGCTCGGTGGGCAAAACACGCCAACAAGATATTATTCGAGCGCAATTAGAGTTAACCCGCCTTGAAGATAAATTAATACAACTGGAGCAGCAGCTACAAGGTGCTAAAAAGCGGTTAACACAATGGTTGCCCATCGACATGCTAAGCCAGCCTGTTGGTGAGGACTTTTCACAGGTTTCAGCGTTAAAAAACTACACGGAGTTAGAGTTTCAGCAATTAATGGCATTGCTATTAAAGCACCCCGCTATTATGGCGATTGATAATGCAATAGAGGCAAAGCAAACTCAAATCAGTGTGGCTGAGCAAGGCTATAAACCGCAAATTGGTGTGAATATGGGATATGGTTATCGTGATGATATGCCAATGGGAGGCTCGCGAGCAGACCTTTTCTCTGTGGGAGTGAGTATCGATTTACCGCTATTTACCGACAATCGCCAAGATCAACTCGTTAATGCCGCGATTGCTGATAGCGAAGAGGCAAAAACTCAAAAATTAATTGCCCTTAAAAAGCTACAAGGAATGTATTTTAAGGAAGTCAGCCAACTAACACGATTAAGTCAGCGAGCAGCGCTCTATAAAACTAAATTATTGCCGCAAATGGCCGAGCAATCCCAAGCGACCCTTAATGCTTTTACCCGCGATGATGGTAATTTTTCGGATGTGATGCAAGCGCGGATCAGCGAATTAAATGCCAAAATAGACGCACTTAATATTCACGTTGATCAAAAAATTATTATTGCACGGTTAAATTATTACGCCAGTGCTGATGACGCCAGCTTAAAGAACTTAACACAGCAGGAGCTAACCTATGAATACTAATTTAAAATTGTCATTGGTGGCTATATGCAGTGCAGCGCTGACGGCTGGGGTGATATTGAGCTTGCCAGCTGAGCACACTATGCCAAGCGATAACAAAACCAGTAGTAAAAAAGAGCCGCTTTATTGGGTGGCACCAATGGACAGTAATTATCGTCGTGATGAACCGGGTTTATCACCTATGGGTATGGATTTAGTGCCTGTTTATGAAGAGTCAGACAGTGGTGAAAATGAAGGCCCCGGCAGTGTTAAAATTTCACCTACCGTGATTAATAACTTAGGTGTACGCACGGCACCGGTGGAGTTTGCAGTGCTGGAAAATGAAGTCAACACGGTAGGCTATGTACAATATAACCAAGATCAGCTCATTCATATTCACCCGCGGGTAGAGGGCTGGGTAGAGACATTGTATGTGAAGGCCGCGGGCGATCAGGTTAAACAAGATGAGCCACTTTATACCTTGTATTCACCGCAATTAGTCAATGCCCAAGAAGAGTTTGTTTTAGCGTTAAAGCGCAATAATCCGGTGTTAATTCGTGCGGCTAAAGCACGTTTAAAATCGCTTAATGTGTCTGAGGGTTTTATTTCACGCTTACAAAAAAGTCAGCAAGTGCTACAAAATATTACTTTTTATTCTCGCCAAGGTGGCGTTGTTGATGAGCTTAATATTCGTGAAGGGTTTTACGTTAAACCAGATACATCAATGATGAGTATTGCTCAGCTTGATGAAGTGTGGGTTGAGGCTGAGGTATTTGAACGCCAAGCTGAGCTGATCCGTGTTGGCTTACCGGTAACCATGACACTCGATTATTTAAGTGGTCAACGTTGGCAAGGACAAGTGGATTATATTTACCCTACTTTAGATGCTAAAAATCGTACTTTACGAGTGCGTTTGCGCTTTAATAACCAAGGTCATCAGTTAAAACCAAATATGTTTGCGCAAGTGAGTATTCATAGCCAAAAAGCTGAAAGCAGTTAATTGTGCCTAAAGAGGCGGTTATTCGCACTGGTAGCCAAAACCGCATTGTAATTGCGCTTGGTGAGGGGCGTTTTAAATCGGTTGAAGTAACCTTGGGGCGAAGCGATGCGACTCATACTGAGATTTTATCGGGTGTTATGGCAGAAGATGAAGTGGTTACTTCTGCGCAGTTTTTAATTGATTCAGAGTCGAGTAAAAGCTCTGACTTTAAGCGTATGCAAGCACCTTCGCACAGCACAATGACAATGAGTGATAGTGCCCCAAGTATGGCTACTGTGAATGGAGTGATTAATAGCATAGACCCTAGCACGCGAGTTATGAATATTAGCCGTGAGGCGATTGAAAAGTGGGGGCGCGGACCTGCAACTATGGACTTTGTGTTAGCAAAAAATGTAATCATTGAGACGTTTAAGCTAAATGATGAAGTTACATTTACCTTTAGTATTGAGCAAGGTGAGTTTGTGATCCATACAATGACTTCTGTGCATGCTATGCACAGTCAGCACGAGTAGGAGTGGTTATGATTACTGCAATTATTCGCTGGTCTGTTGTAAATCGTTTTTTTGTACTGTTACTGACCGCTATATTGATTGGTGGCGGCTTGTATGCTGTAAAAAACACCCCAGTAGATGCCTTACCCGATTTATCTGATGTACAGGTTATTGTTAAAACATCTTACCCTGGGCAAGCGCCGCAAGTAGTGCAAGATCAGGTTACATTTCCTATAACCACGGCGATGTTATCGGTACCAGGGGCGCAAACAGTACGCGGTTTTTCGTTTTTTGGTGACTCCTACGTGTACGTTATTTTTGACGAAGACACCGATTTATACTGGGCACGAAGTCGTGTTCAAGAATATTTAAGTCAAGTATCTGCGCGTTTACCTAATACGGCAATCGCAGAGCTAGGACCCGATGCCACAGGAGTTGGTTGGGTGTATTTATATGCACTCACTGATACCACAGGTAAGCACGATATTAGTCAGCTACGCAGTTTACAAGATTGGTTTTTAAAGTTTGAACTGCAAACTGTGCCCGGTGTATCCGAAGTAGCATCGGTAGGTGGCATGGTGAAACAATACCAAGTTAACGTACAGCCCGATAAGTTACGTGCCTATGGTATTCCGCTAAGCCTTGTTCAAACTGCCATTAAGCAAGGCAACCAAGAAATGGGGGCATCAGTTGTTGAAATGGCAGAGGCCGAATACATGGTTACCAGCACTGGCTATGTAAAAAGTGGGCGCTGATCCATTTCTGTGTTGGTTTGCTATACTAAGTAAATCAAATCATGTTAGGAGCGTCCATGAATAATACTCAGTTTGCCAATCTTCAAACAAAACTAGAAGATCTAACTTTTGTTCAGTTG
>Ga0208315_1000159_pt1 | contig 69365 bp, 58 predicted proteins | sample MalvireepMed_215_FD_184239 | JGI IMG/M metagenome (GOLD analysis project Ga0208315, IMG submission 184239) | Marine viral communities from the Global Malaspina Expedition - Malaspina viral metaG DeepMed_215 (SPAdes) (version 2) | ecosystem: Environmental > Aquatic > Marine > Oceanic | place...
AGGACATGTATAGAGGCTTAGAAAGGTTGAACAATGGTGAACAGTTTGAGGACGTTTTTGACGAATTCTTTTAATTGTTGATTAATATTGAAATTTTATTCTATCAACACAGAAATGGATCACAGCCTAAAAAAGGCCTGCCTGAGGGGGTTGAAATTGTACCTGTGTACGATCGCTCTCATTTAATAAAAGACGCAGTTGATAACCTCACCTCTAAATTGACGGAAGAGCTGATTGTAGTGGCATTAGTGTGTGTGGTGTTTTTATTCCATGTACGCTCATCGCTGGTGGCTATTATTACCTTGCCCTTAGGCATACTCACCGCCTTTATTATTATGTATTGGCAAGGGATTAATGCCAATATCATGTCATTAGGCGGGATTGCTATAGCGATAGGTGCCATGACAGATGGTGCAATTGTGATGATTGAAAACATGCACAAACACATGGAGAAAAAACCGCTGACCGATGAAAACCGCTGGCAAGTGGTGATTGATTCTGCCAGTGAAGTAGGGCCTGCATTATTTTTTAGCTTATTAATCATTACAGTTAGCTTTATGCCGGTGTTTATTTTAGAAGCTCAAGAAGGGCGAATGTTTGCGCCATTAGCGTACACAAAAACCTATGCAATGGCGGCTTCTGCCGGCTTAGCAATTACCTTAGTACCCGTACTGATGGGGTACTTTATTCGCGGTAAGGTGATATCTGAAAATAAAAATCCGGTAAACCGTTTACTGGTAAATAGTTATAAGCCACTGTTAAATATGGTGTTAAAGTTCCCAAAAAGCACCTTATTGGTGGCACTGATTATTACTTTAGTGGGCCTTTATCCGGTAAATAAAATAGGCAGTGAGTTTATTCCACCTCTTGATGAGGGGGATTTAATGTATATGCCAACCACTTACCCTGGGATTTCTATTGGTAAAGCGCGCGAGCTATTACAGCAATCCGATAAGCTGATTGCCACTGTGCCCGAGGTAAAAACCGTATTTGGTAAAATTGGACGAGCGGAAACGGCAACCGATCCGGCACCACTGACCATGATTGAAACCTTTATACAGTTTAAGCCTAAAGATCAGTGGCGCAAGGGCATGACCACCGAAAAGCTCAAACAAGAGCTGGATGCTTTAGTAAAGTTCCCAGGGCTCACAAACGCTTGGGTAATGCCTATTAAAACGCGAATAGATATGCTGGCTACAGGGATTAAAACCCCAGTGGGTATAAAAGTCGCGGGGCCTAATTTGAATGAAATTCAAAAAATAGGTCAACAAATAGAGGCACTGCTTAAAGACTTTCCCGGTACGGCGTCGGTTTACTCAGAGCGAGTAGCGGGTGGGCGTTATATTAAGGTCGATATTAACCGCGAAAAAGCAGCGCGTTATAGTTTAAATATTGCAGATGTGCAGCAAGTGGTCGCAACCGCCATTGGGGGAATGAACGTGACTGAAACGGTTGAGGGTCAAGAGCGATACCCGGTTAATATTCGTTATCCGCAAGCGTATCGTGATTCACCAGAGGAGTTAATGCTCCTGCCTATTGTAACCCCTGCTGGGCAACGTATTGCACTTGCCGACGTGGCTGATGTATACATTAGCGATGGCCCTCCTGGCATAAAAAGTGAAAATGCCCGTTTAAATGGCTGGAGCTTTATTGATATTAAAGATACTGACATTGGCAGCTATGTAGAAAGTGCTCAGCAGTTACTAAACGAGCAGCTAATTTTACCCGCAGGGTATTCTATAACTTGGGCAGGGCAATACGAATATATGGAGCGCGCTAAGGCGAAACTGAGTTATGTGTTGCCGTTAACATTAGCCATTATTGTGGTACTGCTTTACCTGAATTTTAGAAGCTTCACTGAAGTATTTATTATTATGGCGACATTACCCCTGGCGATGATAGGTGGCATCTGGCTCATGTACTTAGAAGGCTTTAATTTCTCTGTTGCTGTGGGGGTCGGCTTTATTGCCCTTGCTGGGGTGGCCGTAGAAATAGGCGTTATTATGTTGGTGTATTTAAACCAAGCGTATAAAGCGCAGGTACAGGCCGCCTCTCAATTAGGAAAAAGCATGAGTATTGAGCAGCTTAAGCACGCCATATTAGAAGGCGCCGGTTTGCGCGTTCGCCCTGTAATGATGACAGTAGCAACCATAGTGATTGGTCTGTTACCGGTGTTATATGGCACAGGCACGGGCAGTGAAGTAATGAGTCGAATAGCCGCCCCTATGGTTGGCGGTATGTTTAGCGCCATTGTTTTAACATTGCTGGTATTGCCTGCTGTGTATTTATTATGGCGAAAGCGAAACCTATAATTTTTACACTGGTTGTGTAACTTGTACTGTAAAAATCAGTGCAAGTTACCCAAACTTAGTCTAGCCACTGATTTTATTATATTTTTTATTGGCATGATTCACGCATCTATTTAATCATTAGGGTTAAATAGTAAGGAACGCACATGCAAGTTAAAACAATCCAAGAAGTGTTCGATTGGACCGTCCAGTTTCACACACAAATGGCGGCTAATTTTTTTAGCGTAAGGGATTTACTCGGAGAGCATAACAAACAGCTAATTGATTATTGTGTAGAGTATGAAAAAAAGCTCGCTGAGGATTTAATTGGCTTTAAAGCCATCACGCAAATAAACACTTTAGATACGTATTGTTATGAATATTTTTCAGGGCACTCAGAAATCATTAACTTTACTGATTTAGATCGCAGTAACCAGTTAGATGAGCAAGTAATTCAAGAATATTTATCAAAGCAGCATCAAAAAGTATTGAACGCATATAGTTATTTGGCTGATAAAGCGCAGTCACCAGAGGCTCAAGAAAAACTAAGTGAGCTGTTGCAACTTGAAGAGCAAGGATTAAAGCAAATGATACAAAGTATTAACCGCCACGCCGACATGTAGCACTATGTGTTATTTGTCGCTGATTAATACCGCGATTGTATAATTGATATAAAAAGCAAATATAAAAAAGGCGCTGTAATTAGCGCCTTTTTGTATTGAAAATAATAGAGCACATTTAACTTTGTTCAACATCAACCATTAAGTCACTCGTAATTGACTCAAGAGCGTTAATTACTTCGTCTTTGTTAAGCCCATTAGGCAGGCTAACGGTGGCAACGGCACTAAAAATTGGCACCCCCCAGTTTGGCGCACTTTGCTGCCTTGAGTTTAAGTTCGTAATATTAGCGCCTTTATGACGAATAACATTTGCCAGCTCTTGGACAATACCGGGACGATCGTTCCCGGTGATCACAAAATTAAGCTGCTCGAGTTCAACAGGCTCAATTTCGGTGTTGCCTTTTTCAATACGGACATCTAATTTAGGAAGTCCATTAAGCGCATCTTGAAATGCCTGTAAATGCTCTTCAGCCACCTCAACTTGTATAATGCCAGCAAAGTGGCCAAGCAAATGACTTAAATTACTGCTTAACCAATTACCGTGGTTTTCCAATATAACCGATGAAATACTTTCTACTAAACCGGGGCGATCTTCCCCTATAATGCTTATTACCAACTGCTTCATAATAGTTCTCTTTTTAAGCCCAAATGAAAAAATAAATGCATAGGCATTAAGTGATGCGATCTAATGTATGTGATTCTTAATGTATGTAAAAGCTAACCACAAAAGGATTGTTATATTAGATGCCCATTGAGTATTGTCTTGGATAAATAGTTTGTCCAATTAATAATTGATTTAGTTTATTAATAACACATAAATAAATACAATTATTTAATAAAACAATACGTTAATATTATTTCGTGGTTCCAGTAAAGAATTATTACGACTGTAACATTACTGTCACTTTGATGAAATATAATGCGCCCAACGTTAAGATATAAGGGTGTTTTGATGACTTCAAATCCGAATAAACCGACTTTTAATACGGATCGAAGCCGTCTATTTAAAGACCGGTTTGCTAAGTTTGGCATAACCGCAGGCGGTATAATGGTATTAATAGCACTGCTATTGATCTTTTTTTACCTTCTTTATGTAGTGCAGCCTATTTTCGAGTCAGCTAAAGTTGAAAAACGCGCTAGCTTTAATGTTGCTAATGCTGAGCAAATAGTTGGGCTTGGTGTTGAAGAACAAACTGAGGTTGCTTACTTACTTGATAATCAAGGCCAAGTTAACTTCTATAGTGTTGATAAAGCAAACTTTGGTAAAAAACTAAAAACACTTAATGCCACTTTACCTGCGAAGGTAACCAGCTTTGCAAATAGTGCTCCTTTTCAAGGTCATTATGCGTATGGCTTAGAAAATGGCACCGTGACTATTGTTGCGCCTAAGTTTTTAGTCACCTTCCCTAATAATGAACGCAAATTAAGCCCGCGTTTAGGTTATCCATTGGGTGAGATGGCGTTAGAAGTTGATGAACAAGGTGCTGCTATTAAGCGTTTTGCCTTTAGCCATTATGAGGACAAAACAGCCGTTGTGGCACTTACCGCCGATAAACGTGTGGTATTTAGCAGCTTTGTAGCCGAAGAAAATATGTTTACCGGTGAAGTCGAATGGCAAGTTGAACGTACCGAATTGAACGTTGATGGTCGCGTAGATGAGTTATTAATGTCGCCGGATACCACCCGCACATTTGTTCGCTCTGCTAATCAAATTTACGTATTCGATACTCGCTACCCAAGTGAAGTAGAGCAAATCCAATTATTATCTGCCAACGAAGAAAACGCTAATATTGTGTCATCACAATTATTAGCTGGCGCAAACTCCCTGATGCTGGCCAATGATAATGGTGAAATATCGCAGTGGTTTGAAGTAAACACTGACTCAGGTCGCGAGTTTCAAAAAATTCGCTCGTTTGAAACCACCAAGCAAAGTAAGTTAAATATTTTTACTGAGTTTTACCGTCGCACCTTTTTTACAACCGGTCAAAATGGTGAGCTAGGTGTTTATTACACAACCAGTGAAGCAAAGTTGTGGCAAGGTAAAGTCAGTGAAGGTGCAATTGAACAGTTTGCTATTGCTCCGCGTTCAAATGCCGCGCTGATTTTGGCTGATAACAAGCTAACGGTATTAGAAATTCATAACGAACACCCAGAAGTAACGTGGTCAGCGCTTTGGCAAGAAGTATGGTACGAGGGTTACCCTGAGCCGGGTTATATTTGGCAATCAACGTCTGCAAGTGATGATTTTGAATCTAAGTTCTCACTGGTACCAATTTCATTTGGTACTTTAAAGGCTGCTATGTATGCAATGTTATTTGCTGTGCCTATTGCTATTTCAGCCGCTATTTACACCGCTTACTTTATGTCGAGCGAATTACGTCGCGTGGTTAAGCCGACCGTTGAAATAATGGAAGCTTTGCCAACGGTAATACTCGGCTTTTTAGCTGGCTTGTGGTTAGCGCCTTTAATTGAAGAGCACCTGCCGGCTATTGTTGGCTTACTCGTATTACTGCCATTAGGTATTTTAGCAACCGCTTTAGGTTGGACTAAATTACCTGCAGCTATTCGCCATAAAATTCCTGAAGGCTCACATTCAATTTTATTAATTCCTGTGGTGTTATTTATTGGTTGGTTGTCATTTGCGATGAGCGAAAGTATTGAACTGTGGATGTTTGATGGCAATGTGCGTCAATACTTAACCAATGAGCTTGGTATGACTTTCGATCAGCGTAACTCGCTTGTGGTTGGTATTGCGATGGGCTTTGCGGTTATTCCCACTATCTTCTCAATTGCGGAAGATGCGGTATTCAGCGTTCCTAAGCATTTATCCAATGGATCGTTAGCATTAGGTGCAACGCAGTGGCAAACGCTAATTCGCGTGGTGTTACTTACGGCTAGCCCAGGTATTTTCTCTGCGGTCATGATGGGGTTAGGTCGCGCCGTAGGCGAAACCATGATTGTACTGATGGCAACCGGTAATACGCCGATTATGGATTGGAGTGTTTTCCAAGGTATGCGTACCTTAGCCGCTAATATTGCCGTCGAAATGCCAGAGTCGGAAGTGGGGAGTTCGCATTATCGAATTCTATTCTTAGCCGCCTTTGTATTATTCATATTTACCTTTATTTTCAACACCGTTGCTGAATTTGTTCGTCAGCAGCTGCGTGAAAAATATAGCTCAATGTAAGTGGAGAAACACGACATGGTAAAGCAGTGGTTTAGGTCTGGTTCTCCTTGGATTTGGATGACCGGTGGTGCCGTCAGCATCAGTTTAATTTCAGTAATTGGTTTACTCGCCATGATTGCATGGAAGGGATTAAGCTTTTTTTGGCCATCTCAAGTTATGCAATATGAGCTTGAAGGCTCGATTACTAAACAAACCGTTATTGGTGAAATTTACGACCGTGAATTAGTACCTAAGTCGCGTTTAGCGGCAACCGGTATTGATGTTTCTAAATTTGAAAAAGACGAGGTTGAGCGTTTACTAATTAAAACCGGTAACCGTGAGTATGTAGATTTAGACTTTCGCTGGATACTTGAAACTGATATTACACAAAGCTCAGCACCAAAAGCACTCGCGGTATTTGAGCGTAGCAAAAACGGTAACTTTTACGGTTATGTAGAATCAGTAATCAAAGACGGTGAAACAATAACTACAGATAAAGTTGAAACATTACATGATCTTGTAGAGCGTGCGGTTGACTTAAATGACGAAGCACTGGATTTACAAAATGGTGATATTGGTCATATAAACTACGAGTTAGAGCGTTTACGTTTACAGGAAAAAGCCTATTTGCTTGATAACGAGCTAACTGATGAGCGCGTAGCTGAACTTGCTCAAGCCCGTGCTGATTTACGTGCGCAATATGGTGAGCTTGAAAAAGAGTTATTTGCACTGCGTAACCAAGCTAAGCGTGACCAAGTAATTGTGAAAGATATGCGTGGTGAGATTGTTACTATCCCGCTTTATCAAGTGTTGGATGTATGGTTTCCAAACGATATGGGCTTTTTTGCTAAACTAGGCCATTACTTTGTGCAGTTAGGCAAGTTTGTTTCAGATGACCCACGTGAAGCCAATACCGAAGGCGGTGTATTTCCTGCTATCTTTGGTACGGTATTCATGGTGATGTTAATGGCTGTGATTGTGACGCCATTTGGTGTGGTTGCCGCCATTTATTTGCATGAATATGCAGCTAAAAACGCAATTACTAAAATGATCCGTATTGCGGTTATTAACTTAGCGGGTGTTCCGTCAATTGTATACGGCGTATTTGGCTTAGGCTTCTTTGTTTATATGGTTGGTGGTAGTGTTGACCAATTATTTTATCCTGAGTCATCGCCTACGCCTGTATTTGGTACACCCGGTGTGATGTGGTCGGCACTCACCTTGGCTATATTAACTCTGCCTGTAGTAATTGTGTCAACCGAGGAAGGTTTATCTCGTATTCCAAGCACAGTACGTGATGGTTCATTAGCACTGGGCGCGACTAAGGTAGAAACGTTATGGCGAATCATTATTCCTATGGCCAGCCCTGCTATTATGACGGGGTTAATTTTAGCGGTTGCTCGTGCTGCGGGTGAAGTTGCACCGCTTATGCTGGTGGGTGTGGTAAAAATGGCACCAACGTTGCCGCTTGATGGTAACTTCCCTTACATACACTTAGATAGAAAGTTCATGCACTTAGGTTTTCATATTTACGATGTTGGCTTTCAAAGCCCTAACGTTGAAGCGGCGCGTCCGCTGGTATATGCAACGGCCTTTTTGTTAGTGTCGGTTATTATTACCCTTAACATCACCGCCATTGGTATACGTAACCATTTACGTGAAAAATTCAGATCGCTTGAGCATTAATTTAGTATAGGTAACAAACATGATTACAGTCGCTCCAAAAGTAAACCAAGCAAAGCCAAGCTTGAAGTTAGATTTAAATAATTTAACAGACGAACAAAAAGCGCTAGAAATTAAAGATCTCGACCTTTACTACGGTGATAAACAAGCACTGAGTAAAGTAAATATGAACATTCCGAAAGGCCAAGTAACGGCATTTATCGGTCCGTCGGGTTGTGGTAAGTCAACTTTGCTGCGTTGTATTAACCGTATGAATGACTTGGTTGATATTTGTCGCATAGAAGGCGAAATAATGCTGCACGGGCAAAATATTTACGACAAAAGCGTAGATGTTGCTGCGCTTCGTCGCAATGTTGGCATGGTGTTTCAGCGTCCAAACCCGTTTCCTAAATCAATCTACGAGAATGTGGTTTACGGTCTTCGCCTGCAAGGGATTAAAGAAAAGCGTAAGCTTGATGAAGTGGTAGAGCAATCGCTACGTGGTGCGGCTCTTTGGGATGAAGTAAAAGACAGACTTCACGATAGCGCATTTGGTTTATCGGGCGGTCAGCAGCAGCGTTTAGTTATTGCTCGCTCAATTGCGATAGAGCCAGAAGTATTATTACTTGATGAACCAACATCAGCACTCGATCCGATTTCAACTTTAGTGATTGAAGAACTAATTAATGATTTAAAGAATAAATTTACTGTGGTTATTGTTACTCATAACATGCAACAAGCAGCGCGGGTATCTGATCAAACCGCGTTTATGTATATGGGTGAGCTCATTGAGTATTCAGATACCAATACCTTATTTACCACACCAACGAAGAAAAAAACTGAAGATTATATTACCGGACGCTACGGCTAGTCGGGTTAAAACGCTAAAACAATGAATTATTAAAGAAGGTCATTATGGAACACAACATTAATAAACATATTTCTGGTCGTTTTAACCAAGAGTTAGAAGATGTGCGAAACCATGTATTAAGCATGGGTGGGTTGGTTGAGCAACAACTTAATAGCGCGCTTGATGCAGTTAGCAAAAACGATGCGGTATTGGCGCAAAAAGTACGTGAAAACGACTACAAAGTTAATGCAATGGAAGTCAGTATTGATGAAGATTGCACCCGTATTATTGCTAAGCGTCAACCGGCAGCCAGTGATTTACGTTTAGTAATTGCAATAGCAAAAACCATTGCTGATTTAGAGCGAATTGGTGATGAAGCTAAGCGAATTGCTAAAGTTGCACTAGACTCATTTACTAAGGATCAACAAGATTTATTAGTAAATATTGAAAATATGGGTCGCCAAGTATCTAAAATGCTGCATGACGTTTTAGATGCATTTGCACGTATGGATGTGCAACGTGCGTTTGAAGTGCATAAAGAGGATGCTAAAGTAGATAGAGAATATGAAGCTATCACCCGTCAAATAATGACGTACATGATGGAAGATCCGCGCTCAATTCCAAAAATTATGGATTTAGTATGGTCTGTTCGCTCATTAGAGCGTATTGGTGATCGTTGTCAAAACATCGCTGAATATGTCATTTATTTTGTAAACGGTAAAGATATTCGTCATACATCTCAAGAAGATATTGAAAAATCACTGTAGTGATACGAATAACTAGAAAATAAGAAAGGCAGTAATACACTGCCTTTTTTATTTTTTGTAAATAATTGAATGAGAAAAAGCGTTCACAATCTAGCTTAATGCTGTAAAATTCACGCTGAACAGCATATTGAATTGATTAAAGGGTCAGTTATGCCAACAAATTTTTTAGGTGTTTTTGCAAAATCACCTATAAAACCAATAGAAGAACACATCAGAAAAGCGCATCAAGCAAGCGAAAGTTTGATACCTTTTTTTAATCATGTTTTTAAAGAAGAATGGCAACAAGCTGAAGAGCTACGTTTAACTATTCGTAATTTAGAACGTGAAGCCGATGAAATGAAAAGAACTATACGCTTACAACTACCTGGCGGATTATTCATGCCGGTAGAGCGTACAGACCTTCTCGAATTAGTAACCCAACAAGACAAAATTGCTAATAAGGCAAAAGACATTGCTGGGCGTGTAATTGGGCGTGAGATGATCATACCAAAAGAGATTCAAGAAGACTTTTTGGCGTATGTAACTCGTTGTGTTGATGCAACAAAACAAGCATCTAAAGCGATTAACGAATTAGAAGAATTGTTAGAAACGGGCTTTAAAGGCAGAGAAGTTACTCTGGTTGAAAAAATGCTCGTAGAATTGGATGCCATAGAACAAGACACGGATGAAATGCAAATTAGAATACGCCGCCAACTACGTAAAGTAGAAAGTGAGCTAAATCCAGTAGATGTAATGTTTTTATACAAAATCATTGAATGGGTTGGCGAGCTTGCAGATATTGCAGAGCGCGTAGGATCACGTCTTGAGCTGATGTTAGCTCGTTAATTTAAAATCAGTTCAAACACGAAAGATTAAGGTTACACAATGGATATCATTGCATCTTACGGCACGGTATTAATTTTAATTGCCGCAGCAGTCGGCTTTTTTATGGCTTATGGTATTGGCGCAAATGACGTTGCCAACGCGATGGGTACATCAGTAGGTTCAAAAGCACTTACCATTAAACAAGCGATTTTTATCGCGATGATTTTTGAGTTCGCAGGTGCTTATTTAGCGGGTGGTGAAGTAACATCAACAATTCGTAAAGGGATTATTGATGCGGCCCCATTTGCCGATATTCCTGAGCTGATGGTTTTAGGTATGATCGCCTCTTTATTCGCCGCAGGCAGTTGGTTATTAATGGCCTCATTTTTAGGTTGGCCGGTATCGACGACTCATTCAATCATTGGCGCTATTATTGGTTTTGCTCTAGTTGCAGTAGGTACAGAGGCTATTCAATGGGGTAAAGTTGCCGGTATTGTAGGTAGCTGGGTTGTAACGCCAGCGATATCAGGTTTTATAGCTTACTTAATATTTATGAGTGCGCAAAAGCTGATTTTTGACACCGACGCTCCACTTAAAAATGCAAAGCGCTTTGTACCAATATACATGGGTTTAGCTGGCTTTATTATGGCACTTGTGACCATTAAAAAAGGCTTAAAGCACATTGGTATTAATTTAGGTACATTTGAAGGTTTTGCTATTTCTATTGGTATAGCGGTACTAGTTGCTGTTATTGGTAAAATTGCTATTTCTCGTTTAAATATCGATCCTAAAGCGGATAGAGAAATGCAGTTTAACAATGTAGAAAAAGTGTTTGCGGTACTTATGGTGCTAACTGCTTGTTGTATGGCATTTGCTCATGGTTCTAACGACGTTGCTAACGCAATTGGACCTCTAGCTGCTGTTGTAAACATTGTTGAAAATAATGGTGAAATTGCTAAAAAGGCGGCTATCGCTTGGTGGATATTACCACTAGGTGGTTTAGGTATTGTTGCCGGTCTTGCTATTTTAGGTAAAAAAGTAATTAAAACCATTGGTGAAGGTATTACCCATTTAACACCAAGTCGTGGTTTTGCTGCTGAATTAGCCGCGGCCTCTACGGTTGTTATTGCATCGGGCACAGGCTTACCTATCTCAACCACACAAACCCTAGTGGGCGCTGTGTTGGGCGTAGGTATGGCACGTGGTATTGCCGCACTTAACATGGGTGTAATAAGAAATATTGTAGTTTCTTGGGTAATTACATTGCCAGTTGGTGCTGCCCTTGCTATTGTTATTTTCTACGTACTAAGAACCGCTTTTGGGGTTTAATAAAAAGTACTTAAAAGACTTTTAGCTTGAAAAGATCTCAACGCCCTTGGTGTTGGGGTCTTTTTATTTGTGGAAAGAAAAATGACCAATCTCCCTAGTATTAAACAGCTGCAGTATTTATTAGCTGTGCATCAACATCAACATTTTGGCCGAGCAGCCAGTGCTTGTTTTATCGGTCAGTCTACGCTGAGTACCGCGATTCAAAACCTAGAAGAAACTTTAGGATGTCAGCTTATAGAGCGAGAAAATCGCAGCCTAATGTTTACCACCATTGGTGAAGAGGTGGTTGAGCGTTCAAGAAAAATAATCAACGATACAATTAGTTTAAAAGAGTTAACTAAAAGCTTTTTAACGCCGCTTAGCGGCACATTAACGGTGGGTGTTATTCCTACTATAGCCAGCTTTATCGCAGCGCCTTTATATCATTTTTGTCAGCAAACATTTGTAGATTTAGAGTTGGTATTAATTGAAGACACCAGCGACAAGCTTCTCGACAAGTTAGAACATGGGCAAATTGATTTAGCATTATTAGCGCTGCCCTACGAAACCGATAAATTTCATACCCAAGTATTAGCACAAGATCACTTTAGCTTAGTGCATCATAAAGATTACACACCAGCTAAAGGCATTGAAGACTTTAATTTACTACCAGAAGCCAGTGTATTTTTACTTGAGCGAGAGCATTGTATGACAGGGCATGCGCTCAGTGCGTGCCATTTAAATCGCTCTAGCTGTATAAACCCCTTTGAGGCGGCTAGCTTACATACTTTATTGAGTATGGTTGAGTATAAACTTGGCGTGACGTTTTTGCCGCAAATGGCGATTAATGCGGGTATTTTAGAAAACAAAAACATGCTAGCTACGCCATCGCAAGGTGATGCCTATCGTGATATTGGTGTACTGTGGCGCAAAACAACGGGGCGGATTCGTGACTTTAAATTGTTTAGCCAACAGTTAGAGGTCTTTTTGAAAAAGCAGTGCAGTGTTGATTTTAAGTAACGTAAAAAAAAGCGTATTAGAGATAATACGCTCAATAACACAGGGAATTAAAGTGGCTGCTTGTGCTGGCCATGGTAGCTCTCTAGAGGCGGTAAAAACAATAAGTAAACCCACACAACAACATTGAAGTAAGGCACCAGTCCAAGCACTGTAAAGGTTTTTACAGGGTAGCCTTTAATCTGAGCATACTTGTAACATTGAAGCGCAATAGCAAAGTGTATAAACAATAATAACGTGATTAGTTGCGTCATAAACATCCTCCTTATGACCAAATGTCCATCTTTAAGAGTATAGACATCTAGACGATAAGAAATAAAGATGTCATGTAAAATCAAGGTAATCACTTAATTTTCATGACATTGTGCTGCCGATAAGCAAAGTATAGGTTAGATGGGCAATTTTGGTAGTAATAAATTGCTTAAATTTGTTTATTAATGTTTATAGTGATGTGAGGGTATCTTGATAAAAAATAGGGTTGTTCTTTATTTTTTCTAATTCAATCAGTACCTTGTCGATAGAGACAGGGCGAGCAATAAAATAGCCTTGCCCGTAGTCTACGCCTATTTCTTTGAGTGCAAAAAATACTTCAGCGGTTTCCACATATTCAGCCACAGAGCGCTTATCTAGTGACCGACTGATGTCATTTATGGCTTTCACTAGCGCTAAGTCAATGGAGTCATTGAGCATATCGCGAACAAATGAGCCATCAATTTTTACGTGTTGGGCTGGTAATTGTTTAAGGTAATTAAAGGTACTGAAGCCGGTGCCAAAGTCATCAATTGAAAAGTGGCAACCTAAATTATTTAGTCGTTCAATCATTTTTCGTGTCGCCGCTAAATTATTAATACTGGCCGATTCGGTTATTTCAAAAATAATTTTCGCAGGAGACACTTGATATTTTTCGAGGGTCGACTCTATTAATGGCAGCAAACGCTCATCTAAAAATGACTGTGCCGATAAGTTTATTGCAACCTGAAGAAGCTCTGGGTGCGCAGCAACACTTGCAATACTGTTACGAATAACACATTGATCCATTAAAAAGGTGTCGTTAAGCATTTCCAATGAGGGAATAAACTGATTTGGGTAAATAAGTTCGTCGTCGAGCTTTAATCTCAGTAGTACTTCAAAGTAAGCAACCTGATTAGTTTTAAAATCCCAAATGGGTTGATAATGAAGTTCTATACTGTCTTGTTGTAGAGCTTGGCGTACGCCATGACCCCATTCTAAGCCCGTTTGCAGCGCATTGTTTTCACCATCTTGTTTTAAATAACAATGTACTAAGTTACGGCCTAAATTTTTAGCAATATATAACGCAATATCTGATTGCTTTAAACATTCATTTGGGTCGCAATTATCAGCAGTAATTTGTGTTAAGCCAATAGAGCAGCTAATTGAATACACTTGATCTTCTGACTTAAATTGGTTGCCCTCAATGGCACTACAAATCCCCTCTGCAATTAAATGTGCATCTAATAAATTGGTGTTTTTAAGGATCACCGCAAACTCATCGCCACCCACACGGCAGATCAGGTGCTCATTACTAATATTGGCAATAAACAGTTGTGCCACTTCTTTTAAAACAATATCGCCTTGTTGGTGGCCTTTACTGTCGTTGATTATTTTAAAGTGATCAAGATCGATATAAATAAGCGCATGCTCAATATTTGCATAGGTATTTTCGCTTTGGCAAATATAGTTAAGTTGTTGGTCAAAGTAATAACGATTATGTAGGCCGGTTAACGTGTCATGCAATGCTAAATGGCGTAATTGAAGCTCAGCTTGCTTACGTTCATGAATATTATCGAGTGTTGCGGTAATGGTCGCGTTATTACTGCTATTTTTTATTAGCTGGAGGCGGCATTCAACCCACACCGAATTGCCATTTTTTTGTTGCAGTTTAACTTCTATTTTTTGTTTGTTCGCACCACCTTGTAAAATATCATCAATTGTTGATTGTAATGACTGTTTATGTTCAGTGGTACAAAATGCAGTGAGTGGTTGTTGTAAGGTCGACTTAACTCCAAAGCCGCTCAGAGATTCCCACGCAGGGTTTATAAAGCGAATATTCCCTTGTTGGTCTAGTTCAAGTACAACCGTGTTCAAATGCAATAAAATACGCTGATGCGCTGAAAATAGGTCGCGATATTTAACTTCACTAATACTTAGCTGCTGTACCTTATTAGCAAACTCAGCATAGCTCACCATAAAATCTTCTCGACGAGCGGCATGATCACAGACTTTATTTAAAAATGAGGGATCGTAAGGAGCACGAATAAAATCGGTAACGCCAGAAAGTAATAACTGCTCAGCGTAATCGGCATCGTTTTTATCAATAATAGTAACAATGGCTTGTTGAGGGTTATGCTGCAGAATTTTTTCGACTAATTGATTTGAGCTTTCTGCTTGTGCCGCTGTGGCATCAAGTAGCACGATAGCAAAAGGCTGCTGATTATAAGCACTGAGCGCGGCTTTTTCGTTAGTAACATGAGTAATTGCAAAGTTAAGCTTTAATTGTTCACTGATGTCGTTTGCCCTGCTGCTAAAGGGTTCTAATAACAACAGGTTTAAGCGACTGCTTTTTTCTAAATGACTCGACAACACATTTGCGAGTATTTGCGGCAATATATCTTGGCGTTCAAAAGGCAGTACTGCATCTATGCCATAGCTACGTGCAGTAGTCTCGGCGATTCGCTCACAATAAATGGGCGGAATTAGCAAAATAGGCGTGTTTTTAGGCGTGTTTAGTAATCCAGAGCGGATCATACGGGAAAACCGCCAACCATCAATTTTACCTACATCTAAGCCAGTTATGATTATATTTACACTTTGGTTTTTTAATATTTTTAACGCATCTTGGCTGTCTGAGGCTTCAATAAACTCAAACACACCAAGCCTCTCCAGCGTAGCGCGTATAGTCTGGCGCTCATCATTACTTGTATTCAATATTAGCAATTTAAGCTGTTTTGCCACTTAGATACCACTCCGAGAAATGCAGATCTTAAAACTGTAAGAGTAATGATATTTAGCCATAAGAACAAGCGTATTTAACCGCTATTTTAAATGTAGTTCATTGATAGCTAATTAGGGAGAATATAGGGGTTATCTTGAGCTTCATTAGTAATAGTTAAATACCCAAACCACCTCAAAATGCAGAATTCAGCGCTTCACAGGGGCTTAATATCAAGGCGATACTTTGCAGTCATGGTAGTCCCTTTCAAGAAGTAGCAACGATGAGAGTATGCCCCTGTGAAACGCCCACGGGTTGGCTTAAAAGCGATTTATACTGCGTTATTGATATTAATAATAGAACCACTGTTATTTGCAATCAATGCCTTGCCTAAATCGCTTTTAATTCCAACTGAAACTCGCATTTTGAGGTGGTTTAAATATACCCAAACCACCTCAAAATGCAGAATTCAGCGCTTCACAGGGGCTTAATATCAAGGCGATACTTTGCAGTAATGGTCGTCCCTTTCAAGAAGTAGCAACGATGAGAGTATGCCCCCTGTGAAACGCCCACGGGTTGGCTTAAAAGCGATTTATACTGCGTTATTGATATTAATAATAGAACCACTATTATTTGCTATCAATGCCTTGCCTAAATCGCTTTTAATTCCAACTGAAACTCGCATTTTGAGGTGGTTTGGGTATACACTTGGCGCGATTTTAAATGATGTGGAATTCTAACAATGCGCGTAGCTGATTTTAGCTTTGACTTACCTGATGAATTAATTGCTCGTTTTCCTAAAGCAGACAGAACCAGTAGCCGTTTATTGAGCTTAGATGGGCCGAGCGGTGCTGTTGAGCATAAAATATTTAGTGACATTCTTGAACTGGTTAACGAAAACGATTTACTGGTTTTTAATAATACCAAGGTTATACCTGCGCGTATGTTTGGTCAAAAAGAGTCTGGTGGTAAAGTTGAGGTACTCGTTGAACGCGTATTAGACGAACACCGCGTACTTGCGCATATTCGTGCGAGTAAATCCCCAAAGCCAGGTAATGTACTCATTTTAGAGGGCAAAGCAAAAGCTATTATGGTGGCACGCCATGATACCTTATTTGAGCTTGAGTTTGACCGCAGTGAAAATGTGCTCGATATTTTAAATGATGTGGGCCACATGCCGCTTCCTCCTTATATTGACCGCCCAGATAACGAAGCCGACCGTGAGCGTTACCAAACGGTATATGGCGAAAAGCCAGGCGCTGTTGCTGCACCTACGGCAGGTCTTCATTTTGACGATAAACTCATGGCTGCGCTCAAAGATAAAGGCGTGCAAATGGCGTTTGTAACCTTGCACGTTGGTGCTGGCACCTTTCAGCCTGTAAGAGTTGAGAGTGTTGATGAGCACATCATGCACTCTGAATATATTGAAGTGCCGCAAGCTGTGGTTGATGCGGTTGCAAGCACTAAAGCCAAAGGCGGGCGTGTGATTGCGGTAGGTACAACTTCAGTTCGCTCACTAGAGTCGGCAGCAAAAATACATGGCGGCAAGTTAGATACTTACTTTGGTGATACCGATATCTTTATTTTTCCGGGTTATCAATTTAATGTTGTTGATGCCATGGTCACCAACTTCCATTTACCTGAATCAACTCTAATTATGCTGGTCAGTGCCTTTGCAGGGCAAGACAATATTATGGGTGCCTACAATACGGCGATTGAACAACAGTATCGCTTTTTTAGCTATGGCGATGCGATGTTTTTGACCCGTAAATAATTCTCAGCGTTATCGGTTTTTATTTTACTCCTAAGCACAGTGAATTTATCACTGCTAATAGTAATAGGGTGGTAAAAAGGGTAGAATCGAGCGGTTAAATTATAGCTTGTTGGACTGTTTTTCCGACACAGAGGATATTATGAAATTTGAATTAGACTGCACCGATGGCAAAGCACGCCGCGGTCGCTTGATTTTTGACCGAGGTGTAATAGAAACCCCAGCGTTTATGCCTGTAGGTACTTACGGCACGGTTAAAGGTATGACGCCTGATGAAGTTAAAGCAACGGGTGCACAAATCTGTTTAGGCAATACATTTCACTTAATGTTGCGCCCTGGCACTGAAATCATCAAACAGCACGGTGATTTACACGACTTTATGAATTGGGACTTCCCAATTCTTACTGATTCAGGCGGTTTCCAAGTATTTAGCCTTGGCGCAATGCGTAAAATCACTGAAGAAGGCGTAATGTTCCAATCGCCTGTAAATGGTGACCAAATTATGATGTCGCCAGAAAAGTCAATGGAAGTGCAGCGTGATCTTGGCTCAGATATCGTGATGATATTTGACGAATGTACGCCGTACCCTGCCACAGAAAAAGAAGCCAAAGACTCTATGGAGCTTTCTCTTCGTTGGGCTAAGCGTTCAAAAGAAGGGCATGGCGACAACCCATCAGCATTGTTTGGTATTATTCAAGGCGGTATGTATCCTGAGCTTCGTGCACAATCACAAGCAGGCCTTGAAGAGATTGGTTTTGATGGTTATGCACTTGGTGGTTTATCGGTGGGTGAACCTAAACATGAAATGATTAATATTCTTGATCATTGTGCTTATAAAATGCCAGAAAACAAACCACGTTATTTAATGGGTGTAGGCAAGCCAGAAGACTTAGTTGAATCGGTTCGCCGTGGTATAGATATGTTTGACTGCGTAATGCCAACGCGTAATGCACGTAATGGTCATTTATTTATTACAACGGGTACCATTAAAATCCGTAACGCAGTGCATAAAACAGATACTGGTCCACTTGATCCAGAGTGTGATTGCCATACCTGTAAAAATTATTCGCGCGCCTACTTGCATCATTTAGACAAATGTAACGAAATTCTTGGCGCACGACTAAACACTATCCATAACTTACGATACTATCAACGTGTTATGGAAGGTTTGCGTAATGCTATTAGCGAAGGTCAACTAGAGACATTTGTACACGATTTTTACGCTCGCCGAGGCCAAAAAGTGCCAGAGCTAGCTGATACAACAAATTAAAATTTAAAAATTAAAGAGGAAGTATTATGAGTTTATTTATTTCAAACGCACATGCAAGCGCTGGCGCACCTGCAGCAGGCGGCGGTATGGAAATGCTAATTATGTTAGCGATTTTTGGTTTGGTTTTTTACTTTTTAATTTACCGCCCGCAAGCAAAGCGCGTAAAAGAGCATAAAAGCTTAATGAGCGCGATGGCAAAAGGCGATGAAGTGCTAACCCAAGGTGGTTTAGTGGGTAAAATCGTAAAAATTGCTGAAGATAAAGACTTCATCGTGATCTCATTAAATGAGCAAGCAGAAGTAACTGTACAAAAATCAGCAGTATCTGCTGTACTGCCTAAAGGCACAATGAAGTCGCTATAAAAATAATAAGGACGGCCCCGTGTTAAACAAGTTTCCAATTTGGAAGTATTTACTTGTTTTAGCTGTGTTAGCCATTGGCCTTTTATATGCTTCACCAAACCTGTATGGCCGCGATCCGGCCATACAGGTTTCTGGCGCTAAAGGCACCGATGTTGACCTCAGTGTTGTAGACAAAGTAAACGCAATCCTCAAAAAAGATAACGTAAGCGCTAAATCGACAAAGCTCGAAGATGGGCAAATTCTTGTTCGTTTTAAAAATGTTGAAGACCAACTAAAAGCACAAGACTTACTGCGTAACTCGCTAAGTAACGATTATATCTCAGCTATTAATATGGCTCCTGCACAACCGGCTTGGTTAAAGTCGCTGGGCGGTAATCCTATGAAGTTAGGCCTAGATTTAAGTGGTGGTGTACATTTCACCATGGAAATCGATATGGTCACTGCGGTGGATAATCAGTTAGAGCAAATGGAGCAAGATTTCCGTAGCGACCTGCGTGAAGAAAAACTACGTTATCGTAGTGTGCGCCGTGTAGCTGGTTCTGAGCGCATGCGTGTAGAAATGCGTAACGAAGAAGATAAAGATGCTGCAGAGCGCTTTTTAGAAAGCCGTTACCCATTAAACGTTTACATTGATGATAGCAGTAACGATAACGCATTCTTTGCCACTATGAGTGAGCTAAAGCTAAAAGAAATTCGTGACTATGCTATCAAGCAAAACGAAACTATTATTCGTAACCGTATCAACCAAATTGGGGTTGCAGAGCCAAACGTACAGCGTCAAGGTGCTGAACGTATTATTGTGCAATTACCAGGGATTCAAGATACCGCTCGCGCTAAAGAAATTTTAGGTGCTACGGCAACGCTTGAGTTTCGTGAGGTTGACGAAAATGCTGACATAAGCGCCGCTGCTCAAGGTCGTATCCCACCGGGTACTGAAATGATCATGAGCCGTGATGGTTATCCTGTGGTACTAAAAAAACGCATTATTCTTGAAGGCAGCCATATTACTGGTGCGCAGTCAGGTGCAGATGAGTACCAGCGTCCACAAGTAAGCATTAAACTCGATAGTAAAGGTGGAGCAAAAATGAATGCCTTTACCAAGCGTGCTATCGGTAAACGTATGGCTACCGTGTTTATTGAATACAAGCCATCAGGTAAAAAAGACAGTGACGGTAAAGCACTTCCACCAATTAAAGTGGAAGAAGTGATTAACGTAGCAACCATTCAAGCGCGTCTTGACCGTTCATTCCGCATTACCGGTATTGATAACCCAGCTGAAGCACATAACTTAAGTTTACTACTACGAGCGGGTGCACTGGTTGCGCCTATTCAAATTGTAGAAGAACGTACGGTTGGGCCAAGCCTAGGTCAAGAAAACATTGAAGCAGGTATGACCGCTGTAGCCTTAGGTTTTGCGTTTGTACTGGCCTTTATGCTTATTTACTACAAAGGTTTTGGCCTTGTTGCGAATATCGCACTGGCTGCCAACTTAGTACTTATTATTGGTGTAATGTCGTTAATTCCAGGTGCAACGCTTACCCTACCGGGTATCGCAGGTATTGTATTAACCGTGGGTATGGCTGTTGATGCGAACGTACTTATATTTGAGCGTATTCGTGAAGAGCTTGCTGATGGCCGCAGCCCTCAACAAGCGGTTCATTTTGGTTACGATAGTGCCTTTAGTACTATTTTTGATGCCAATATCACCACATTAATTGCGGCGATTATCTTGTTTGCTGTTGGTACCGGTCCTGTTGCAGGCTTTGCGGTAACCCTAGCAATTGGTATTTTAACCTCTATGTTTACAGCAATTGTAGGTACCCGTGCGGTGATCAACCTATTTATTGGTGGTAAACGTGTTGATAAACTTTCAATTTAAGGAGCAGACATGCAAATTTTAAGATTGGGCGGAAAAACCCTTCGTTTCATGTCTCTTCGAAAAGTGGCAATGGGCTTTTCTACGTTATTAATCATAGCGTCGCTGGCGTCACTTTTTGTTAAAGGCTTAAATTTCGGTTTAGATTTTACCGGCGGTACAGCAGTTGAGGTAGGTTTTTCACAACCTGCCGATCTGAAAAAAGTACGTAATGTACTGGCTGAAAACGACTTTGCTGATGCATCGGTACAGCTTTTTGGCTCAAGCCAAGAAATACTGGTCCGTTTAGCCCCTCGCGGTGATGATGTAAAAGCAGAAGTAATTGGTAACCAAGTAATTGCTGCCCTTAAACAAGCTGATGATAGCGTAGTAATGCGCCGTATTGAGTTTGTAGGCCCAAGCGTAGGTGAAGACTTAAAAGAGCAGGGTGGCCTTGCCATGTTAACTGCGCTTATATGTATCTTAATTTACGTAGCATTTCGCTTTGAATGGCGCTTTGCTGTGGGCGCAGTTGGCGCGCTTTTACACGATGTAATCATTACGATTGGTTTATTCTCGGTGCTTGGTTTAGAGTTTGACTTAACTATTTTGGCAGCAATACTTGCCGTGATAGGTTACTCACTAAACGATACCATTGTTGTATCAGACCGTATTCGTGAAAACTTCCGCAAAGTGCGCATTGACGACACCATTGAAATTATTGACCTGTCACTTACGCAAACACTTAATCGTACTTTAGTTACATCAATTACCACTATTTTAGTATTGATTGCACTCTTTGTATGGGGCGGCCAAACTATTCATGGCTTTGCTACCGCACTATTATTTGGTGTATTTATTGGTACTTATTCTTCAGTTTACGTTGCCAGCTCGGTGGCGATTGCCATGGGCGTAAGTAAAGAAGATTTAATACCAGAGGTGATTGAAAAAGAAGGTGCCGATTTAGACTCAATGCCTTAATTGAGATTAAATTATCCTTAAAACAAAACCGCTCCTAGTGAGCGGTTTTTTATTGCCTCCTAGATAAGTCACATAATAGTCATACTCAGTTGGTATTTTATTGCTCTTATTAAATTTTTATTTGAGCTAGTAGTGACTGAGCAACGTAAAGCCTTAGAGTCAATTTTACAACAAGGAGCAATAACAACCTTGTTCCAACCTATCTTCGATATAGCTAAGCAATCTATTATTGGGTATGAAGCGCTTAGCCGTGGCCCTAAAAATGGTCCGTTAGCCATGCCAAATAAGCTATTCGAAGCAGCTCATAAATACCAATTGATTTCAGAGCTTGAGCTTTTATGCCGTTCTCGCGCCATTGAAAATTTTGTCAAACTCAGTCTGCAAGGGAAGTTATTTTTAAATGTCAGCCCAAAAATTCTACTCGATCCGAGCCACCCTAAAGGCGAAACCTTACATTTAATTGAACAGTTTGGCCTTGCTGCCAATCGAGTGGTGATTGAAGTAACTGAACAAGAAAAAGTAGATGATGGCTTTTTACTGTTAAAAACCATCGCTCATTATCGAGAGCTAGGCTTTACGATTGCTATTGACGATCTTGGTGCAGGTTATTCCGGTCTAAAGCAATGGTCGCAGTTATGCCCAGATATTGTAAAAATTGATCGTTACTTTATTGATCATTGCGATCAAAGCGAAGTTAAAAAAGAATTTCTAAAATCAATTGTGGTGTTAGCACGGGCAACAAATACAGCGGTGATTGCTGAGGGAATTGAGCGTACTGAAGAACTCGATTTAGTTAAAAGTATAGGCATAAGTCATGTTCAGGGATTTTTGTTAGAAAGACCCAGCCAACAACCAAGCTATGACTATAACTGTAAGCAGTTACAAGCATTTACATTGACTCAAGTAGGGTCAAAGTTTGAACAATCAATGGCTATCGGGGTGCTTGCTGTTGCTCAGCCTGCCATTAGCAGTCACACGCGTTGTAAAGAGGCTCATGCGCTTTTTGAGCAAGACAAAAGCATAATCAGCTTACCGGTATTAAATAGCAGTCAGCAGCCAATAGGGCTGTTACACAAAGATCAGCTAACAGAAGTGTTTGCCGCGCCTTATGGGCATGCACTTTATGATAAATGTGAAGTCACTGAGTTAATGGATAAACAACCTTTGGTGGTTGATGAAAATCAAATGCTTGATATTGTCTCCCAGCAAATAACAGAGCAAGACTTTGATATTCGTCGCCATATTGTTATCACAAGTAATAATAAATATTTAGGTTTGGCACCGCTCAGGGACATATTAAAGCACATTACCGCTGAAAAAATCCGCCACGCCCAACATGCTAACCCTCTGACCATGTTACCGGGTAATGTGGCAATTAGTGAAGTAATAGAGCAGCGTCTGCAACATAAACAGCCATTTTCACTAGCTTATATCGATTTAAATCATTTTAAACAATTTAACGATCTGTATGGTTATGCCAGTGGGGACAGCGTGATAAAACTTCTGGCCGATGTGACTGTAAAAGCGTGTGCGCACAGCGCTAACTTTGTCGGGCATATTGGTGGCGATGACTTTATGGTGGTGTTTGAAAAAAAAGATGCGGTGGAGGTTTGTAATACCATTATCACGCAATTTGAATTGCAGTCACGCGTATTTTTTACGCCAGAGCATATTGCTGGAAAAGGGTATTGGGCAACTAATCGAGAGGGCGAAAAGCAGTTTGTACCTTTACTTACATTATCGATAGGTTTAGTTGAGCCGGATCTGCAGCAGTGTAAAAATAGCCATCAAGTAGCGGCATTAGCCACAGATGCTAAAAAAGAAGCAAAACGTTATCGTCACAGCTACTTATTTATTTGTAATCGAAGAAGGCCTGCACCCGCTGTTGTGCGTTTATCCAATAGTAAAAAAAGTGGCTAACAAAAAGCAAAAAAGGAGCCTCGGCTCCTTTTTTAGTGCGGTATTACGATTAACGTAATAACGACTCAGATAATACTGGGCGCATTTCACGAACAATCGCTTGTGTTAGCTTAGGTGCACCACAAATAATGTTACCGCTCACGTTGTAGTTATTACCGCCAGCAAAATCAACAACCATGCCGCCAGCTTCTTTAACTAATAGCTCGCCTGCTGCTGTATCCCACGGTTTTAAACCAATTTCAAAGAAACCATCAACACGACCCGCTGCAACATATGCCATATCAAGTGCTGCAGAACCTGCACGACGAATATCAGCGGTATGTACGAATAATGCTTTAAACGCTTCAGAATAGGCATCTAAGTGGTGTTTTTGTTTGAAAGGGAAACCTGTTGCAAGAACAGAACCGGCAAGTTCAACCGTTTTAGATACACGTAAACGTTTGCTGTTTAACTGTGCGCCTTGACCACGAGAAGCGGTGAAAAGCTCGCCACGAATTGGATCGTAAATTACGGCTTGGTCTAAACGACCTTTAACTTTAAGTGCAATAGATACTGCGAAATGAGGGATACCCTTGATGAAGTTAGTTGTGCCATCAAGTGGGTCAACAATCCATTGGTAATCAGCATCCTTACCTTTGTGTTCGCCTAACTCTTCACCAACGATGCAGTGATCAGGGTAAGAACGTAAAATAGTGTCACGAATTACGGCTTCGGCTTCTTTATCAATGTTCGTAACTAAATCATTAGTGCCTTTTTGTTGCACTTCAACTTTTGATAAGTCTTCACTTGCACGAAGAATAAGCTTGCCTGCGTTACGCGCAGCGCGAACCGCAATGTTTAACATTGGATGCATGGTATTACCTTTGGGTTGTAAAAGAACGTTTATATATTTAAGCCGGCGTATTTTAGCGGTTTTTGCCATAAAGTAAACCATAAAGCCTAAATACTTGTGAGTGTTTTTTGTACAGGCATGATCTTTCAATATATTTATCGGAATAAAAACAGACAATAAATTTGTAAATTAGCGCTTTACCTAAAGTTAACTTGAGGTTTTATGATGTTCTATATTCAATTAACAGGAAGAAAGTTATGAAATTAGAACACGTAAATTTAGTTGTTAGTGACATAAACGCCATGCTTAAGTTTTACCAAGCAGCGTTTCCCTATTGGTCAATTAGAAGTGAGGGCGAAGGAACCTGGTATGGTAAAGCAAGGCGCTGGGTGCATTTTGGTGATAACGAGCAATATATTGCTATAAGCGATCACGGTGAAGGGAAAAACCGCGACCTATCAGGACATCAAATTGGTTTGGCACACTTTGCCTATGTAACCAATAACTTAAATGCAGTAATAGCGCGCCTAAAACATGCGGGCTTTGCAATAAGTAAAGAAGGTGCTGTAAATCCATTTAGAAAAAACATTTATTATATTGATCCCGCAGGGTTTGAAGTTGAGTTTGTAGAGTACATGAGTGATGTACCTAGTGAGCGAAATAACGACTTATAATATGAATGAAGCCAACGATTATGGTTTCATTCAATGTTCAGCATATTTAATAATGTTTACCATTCATGCCAAGTTGAGTTTTTAGATCATTTGCAAAGCTAATAAATTTTTCTTTAATAGTGCGCTTAACTTTAACTTCCACAGAGCCTAAAACAGTTTTTCCTTCAATGTGAATCGTTGGCCCTTGGCGCTTATTTAGTGACACTGTTTTATTTTCAAAACTGCCTAAAATACAAAACATTTTAGAAACTACATTAACGTGCTCTGGTACATATATTTCTTCGCTGCCAAAGTAACAATTAACGTGAATAGTGACATGTTGATGGGTAAAAATAGCATCCGTAAAATCAAGATTGATTGACCCCATGTAGTTTTCTATATAAATGTTTTGAGGAACTACCCATTGGCCGCTTCGTTCACTCGAACCAAGAATGCTTCTTAATGTAAGTGGCTCTTCATCAGTCTCATGCTGCGCGCTATAATTAGGTGCAAACTGAGAGTGCTTTTGCGCCTTATATTGTTGGTCAGTATTTAAGGTTAAATCTTCAACGAGATCCATAAGTGCTTTATTGTCACTCGCTGCCATGGCGTCGTCTAAGCGCCTTTCAAATGCTTCTACAGAAATAACACCATGGCTGTAGTTATAAATGAGCTGATCAATCACTTGCTCACGAACTTGCTCAATAGGGCGGTCTTCAATTTTAACAGACATTTAAATTATCCTTTTATGATTGCTGGTTATTTCAAAGCAAGCCTTATACCAAACATTAAATTGTTTAAATTCAGTGGTTTATAATTTTGGGTTTTTGACCCTTTATTATATTAACGACAGATTAACCAAATATACAATTATTTAGTAAGTTTCGCTATTCGAGAAACTTTTACGCAATAGTCTGTAAATGTTTACTTAGTAGGTTTAAGCCAATATCTACTATTTTAAATTAACCTATTGAAATTAAAGGTTATAAAATGTTGGCCCGATGCTCGCATTAGCTTAAGTGTCTAAAGGGTCTGTTGACCTTTCAGGATTAAAACTTGTTCAATCTAGGGGCGATTTAATCGCGGCGCGAGATTTGTAACCTAGTGGACTAAGTAAAAATTGAGTAACAAAGAGTTAATCGCCCCTAGGTAGAACCCTTCGGGCAGCGCATGTTTGGCATTTATGCTGCGTTATCGTCTATTCATGGGGAATAACCACACTACATAGACTCTGCCTGGCCTAAAAACCAAACATACAGCTGCAAATTTAACCTCGAAAGATAAACAGACCCTAACTAAAAGGAGAACGATTATGAAAACATTTAATAAGTCTATGATTGCAGCCCTAGTATTAGGAACAACCGCAATGGGCGCTCAGGCAAGCAGTTGGGAAAACGAAAGCAAAGATGCTTGGATTGATGGGAAAGCAGAAACAGTATTGCTTATGAACACCAATCTAAATAACTTTGATATCAACACGGACGTAAAAAACGGCAAGGTAATGCTAACAGGTAAAGTAAACAGCGAATTAGATAAAGAGCTTGCTGAAGAACTCGTGCTAAGCCTAGATGGTGTAACTGACGTTGAAAACAGTCTAACTGTGGTAAAAAACACCGACATGAAGAAGCATGATTCTAAAATGATGGGTAACGACACTGAAAGTGATTTAACCGATGCTAAAATCACTACAGTGATTACAACACGTTACTTATTTGATTCTGAAGTAGGTGGTACAGACATTGATGTTGATACCGATAATGGTGTGGTAACTCTAAAAGGTACAGTTGAGTCTGATGCTGAAAAGCAATTAGCGATGGAAATTGCTAAAAATGCTGAAGATGTTCGCAAGGTAGTGGATGAATTAACTGTTATTGCAGAATAATACACTATACTAAAGCCCAGCCCTGCTGGGCTTTTTGCTTTGCTAACATTATAAGGATTAAATTATGGATATCATTAGAATTATTTTTTCTATTTTATTACCACCACTGGGTGTGTTTTTACAGGTAGGACTAGGGATGCATTTTTGGTTAAATATTTTGCTAACCTTACTCGGCTATTTCCCTGGATTAATTCATGCGATTTATATTATCGCCAAAAAATAACACCCTATCGCAGTAATACATTTAATACTGAGTTGCTAATTGTCATCGTAAGGTATGTGTATTAGTTACTCAGACTACTATTATTTAATGAGTTCGTTTCCTCAACGTCACCATCAATAAATCTAAAAGCTTACAATTTGAGCAGTTAGCCCTTTGATTGTTAAAATAAAGCTTTTTGCTAGTGACAAGCCCCTAAAAACTTTTTATACTGCAACCCGCTTTAGTCGCTCTGTGGCTAAACGCTTCAAAAAATTAACTGCTTACAGTTATACAAAGATGGCCCCTTAGCTCAGTTGGTTAGAGCACACGACTCATAATCGTTAGGTCCCCAGTTCGAGTCTGGGAGGGGCCACCATTTTTACAAGCTTTCCAAGTAAACACCTACTAACAGAAATTACTCTGTGCTACCTCTGTGCTACTTTAAAGTATAGCAACTTTTTTTAACTATCTAATACAACTTCATTTCAGTATCTAGGGATTCAATAAAAAACTACATAGGATTATATTAAATTTCACCTTAAGGTGAAATCAACAAGCTTTTCTTTAACAAAGCTTTAGTAATAGCTCTAAGTGCTACTATATTTGCTTACAATTTCGTCATTAGAGTGGTACGTTTAATCGGTTTTGCCGATCTTGCTATATCAAGAAATTCTACTTTTTAGCTCTGTTTATATAGTTAGTCTATCGATTTTAAAGAAGCCCCTTTTGCTATGAAGTTGGTAAGTTTTAGGCGCTTGCCGCCAAAAGGCGCGCCATACCTCATGGCCAACATGGACTACGTAGAGAAAAGCCAGTTAAGCTAGAAATCGTCCGAAGGATTGCGTAGCAAGAGTGCCCCGCTTACGGAGCTCCGATTTATGGCTTTACAGGGTTTGAACGAATTGGTTTGGGGCTAATTAAGGATAATTAACCCAATATTTTCATTAGAGCTTATTGGGCTTCCGATTGATTGGGTAGTGACTAGCTTAGAAGACCTTTTTCTAGTTCATTTACCGCACTTATTGCGTTAAACACTTCTGATTCTAATAATTTATCCCATATATCTAAGCAGGTATTAATTGCGTATTTATCTTCATCTTCTGTGGCTTCATCATATAACCTCTGTAGAACTTTAATTAGTGAAGTGTCTCTAATTCTTATGCGCTTATGTTGATTATCTTTCGATTGATCTTCTGTTAAATTTACTACAAATTTTAATTAATGATCGCTGTAGCCCGAAATAGAACCAGATTGATTCTCCAATTGATCGAATTAGCGCAAACCATCTCCGTTATTTTTAGTTATTAACTTGCAAAATGGGGCGTACCATACATTATGTCCAAAAATGAGTTTGTCTCCAGTCCGTTTTTGCTCCCAGAAGCAGTTCAAATAGTGCTAAAAGCGGACGGTGAAGTCCCGGTAATGGACTGCTTCCCGTTGTAATTTACATAATTTTCAGCTTAATTATTACACAAAAAAAGCCGCATTCCTGCGGCTTTTTTAAGCTTTAGCTCTCACTCGGTGTTCTGAATATCAAAGCATACAAGATTGGCAAAACCACCATTGTCAAAATCGTTGCAAATATTAAACCGCCAATAATTGTGATTGCCATTGAAACGAAGAATGCATCGAATATCAATGGGATCATGCCTAAAGCGGTTGTTAATGCAGCCATAGCAACTGGACGTAATCGACTGCAACCAGAATCTACAATAGAATTTAATAAATCCTTACCTTGGCTTTGTTCAAGGTTTATCTCCTCTACTAAGACAATCGCGTTCTTAATCAACATTCCAATTAGACTTAAAAAGCCAAGGAGGGCCATAAACCCGAAAGGCTGACTTGTAACCAACAAACCAACAGTTACACCTATAACAGCCAACGGAACACATAACCATATCACGAGCGTTTGGCGTAAAGAGTTAAACATCACTACGGTAAGCAAAATCATTGCAAGAACAAAAATAGGGATTGATACTGCTAGGCCTTGCTCTGCTTTTTTAGATTCCTCATGTTCACCGCCCCATTCTAAACTGTAACCTTTTGGTAGCTGTATTTTCTCTACTTCTGGTTTCAACCGATTAAAGAGCTCGACTGCATTTCCTGAACTTGGGTCTGCTATGACAGTGATCGTACGTTCTCTATTTCGCCTGTAAATTAAACCATCTTCAAAAACCGTTTCAAAAGACTGTACAACTTGACGGATAGGCACCATTTTCTGCGCAACAGGACTCCATATTTGGATATTACCTAGGTTGTTAGCATCTTCTCTAATACTGTCATCCGCCCTAACAATGATCGGCAATAACAGATCTTGATCACGAAATACCCCCGTTAATACCCCGTCATATGATTCCCGAATTGCCTCCGCTACCATAGGCCGCGTAATGCCATTCAAGTTAGCTTGCTCTTCTATTAAAACAGCTTTAATTACCTTCACTTTTTGTCGCCAGTCAGTTCGAATGGCCTTTGTATTCGGGTCCGATGAAAACACCTGTTTTACTTCATTAGCAATGCTCCTTAGTTGGTCTGAGTCGGGCCCACTTATACGCGCTTGAATTTTACCGGTTCCGCCAGTACCCAATTCAAAAGGGGATGCGTAAATCAATGCATCAGGATGCTTTTCAGAAAGCTGGGATTCTACCGTTGACATGAGATCAGGTATTTTTTTGTAGTCATCAACATCTACAAGAAACTGGGCATAGCTACTATTTGGTTGCACAGGCTGATAAGTCAGTAAAAACCTCAGAGCACCTTCGCCTACTGTCGTTGTAACGTGTGTTACATTTGGCTGTGCATTTAAATAAGACTCGACCTTTTTGGCACTCTTCTGGGTTTCGACAATATGACTGCCTTGTGGAAGCCACATATCCACCATAAACTGCGCTCTTGTTGAGCTGGGGAAGAAACTTTGCTCTACGAATGAAAATCCCCACAACGCAAATGCAAATATACCGACTACCGATGCCGAACTAATATAACGGTGGCGGATACAGCGTCTTAGTAGCATTCTATAGCCTATATAAAAAGCTCCTCCATACGGCTCAGATTTTCTATCACTCTCCTTTGGTGCTTTTAAGAACATAACACATAAAACTGGGGTGACGGTTACTGCAGTAACCCAGCTAAGTAGCAATGACACCAACACGACCTGAAAAAGAGAGCGGCAATATTCACCTGTAGCATCGCTTGACGTACCGATGGCTGCAAAAGCTAAAATTGCTATCAAAGTTGCAGCGAGCAAAGGCCAAGCAGACTGATTAACAACTTTAACTGCAGCACTAGATGCTTTTTCTCCCTTTTGCATTCGAACAAGCACACCATCGACAACTACTATTGCGTTATCAACTAGCATGCCTAGCGCGATAATGAGCGCTCCGAGAGAAATTCGCTCAAGCGCAACTCCCATTGGTTCAAGAAAAATAAATGAACCCGCAATGGTCAAAACCAGTACAAAACCAATCAGCAAACCGCTCCTTAACCCCATAAACAGAAGTAGTACAGCGATCACGATAATCACTGCCTCCACAAGGCTTGTAACGAAGCCTGAAATCGCTTCCGTAACTGCTTTTGATTGCAAAGATACATAACCAAATTCTATTCCCGCAGGACGTTGCCCCTTGAGTTCATCCAGCTTATCTAATATCGCTTCCCCCATATCAACAACATTGCCGCCAGAGACGGTAGAAATACCAAGGCCTATCCCTTCTTTCCCATCGAAGTGAATATGCTGTGTAGCAGGTTCAACATAACCACGACGCACGTTGGCAATGTCTCGTAGATAAAACTGTTTACTCGAACCGTCAGAAATCAACAGGTAATTAAAATCTTCAACCTGACTAAAGCCACCCGTTGGTGTGATAGCAACATTAGCTCTACCTACTTGTACATTACCGGCATCAACTACAATGCCTTTACTGCTTAGCTGATGCGTTATCCGCTCTGGGGACAAACCTAACTGGGCTAACCGATCTCTGTTAAACTCAATGTAGATTGCTTCACTACGCTCACCAAACGTATTGATTTTGCCAACCCCTTTCACTTGCAGTAATTTTTGCTGCAGGTCATCAACATACGATTTTAGTTCGCGGTAGGTGTAACCGTCTCCAGTTACAACCATAAATACACTGTACACGTCACCATAATCGTCCATAACTAACGATGTTCCAGCTCCAGGTGGGAGGTACTGTTGAACATCGCTTACTTTTTGCCTGAGCTTATTCCATACTTGGGGGAGAGTCTCACTGTTGTATTGCTCTTTGATTGAAACAGTAATCGTTGATAATCCACGCTCTGACTTGGATGTAACTTTATCTAACTCTCCGAGCTGTTGAACCGCTTTTTCAATAAGTTCTGTTACTTCCTGTTCAACTTCTTCAGCGGACGCTCCGCTATAAGGAGTGACGACTAAGGCTTCTTTAATTGTAAACTCAGGGTCTTCCAGTCGACTCATTTGACTAAATACCAATAAGCCGGCGAGTAACATCACGATGGTGAGTACGAGCGTAACGGTTTTCTTTTCGATGGCGGCTGCGGCAAAATTCATGAGATTAATCCTCTAATGGGTGAACTAGAAACCCATCAAACATGCTGTGCACGCCTGATACAGCGATTTGGTCGCCTTTTGCTAGACCGCTATCAATTTGAACCCAGTTCGAACTCACACTGCCTAATATAACGGGTTGCTTTGTAACAATGCCCTCTTCAGCATTGTAGAGCCAAACAAAAGACTGGTTATCTACATCACCCACAATTGCATCAGCAGGAACCTGAAGTCCATTATTTCCGGAAGAGCTTTCAAGAGGCTCATATAAAACATGGCCCGTCATACCTGAGCCGACGATACTATCCTCAGGTACTGAAAAGGCGACAGTGACTTTGTATGTACGGGTGATCGCATCAGCAGCACCAGAAAACTCAGTAATAACACCCGGAAACTTTTCATTGGGTGCAGCACTCACTGTTACAAACAATTGATCCTTTAAATCAATCTCCGAAGCTGAACTGACTTTTTTTCCCTGTGCCCAGTCAGCTTCTGGAACATCAACGACCATTTCGAAAGCGGAATCACTGTGTAATTGAAGAACAGGTTGCTTTGCATGAACCGTGTCAAACTGGTCAATATTAATACTCACCACTCTACCAGCAAACGGTGCTGTTAGAGTTGTATCATCAACGGCTTTCTTTGCGCGCCTGAATTCAGACTGAGCTACTTCTAAATTTCGTTTAGCTTCATCAAATGCTTGTGGGGTGACTGCATTCGCCTTGAGCGCTTTTTTGTATCGCTCAAAATCAGCCAACGCAGCATCCCTATTAGATTGTGCACTATCAAGCTGCGATTGATAGTCTCGAGCATCTAGATTTGCTAACACTTGGCCAGCCGAAACTGTCTGACCTTCTTTAATATTAAGAGAAGTAATCTTGCCAGGCACCTCAAATGCTAGGGTTGACTCAAGGGCGGCGGATACACTTCCCGGATAGCGAGATGAGCTTTGTACACTATCTCCACCAACCGTATAAATTTTTACAGGTCTTGATACAGGAGTGCTTTCTTCTGGCTGCTTTTGATCACACCCCAGCAACGTGGCCGCCAACATTAAGGTCATCACAACCATACTGCCCTTTGTTATATTTTTCATCGAGAACTCCCAGTAATTAGACTTGAGTAATATTAATAACGTAGTACAAGGCCCTAAACCGCACAATTAAACCGTTAATGAAGTTGTGCCAAGTTGCCTTAAACCTGATTGTAATATAACCACTACAATTAACACAACATGTGTTATGTTAATTAAGCCAAGGTGTGTAAATAGCGATTGCCGAAGTGGTACTTTAGGTTGATAAAAATTATTCCATGTGACTCTTGTGGATATCTTCATATGTCACGGCCACTACGTAGTCGTATTGTGTTGCATCAAGACATATCGTTATGAAAAAATTGCGCATCGAAGCACAGCGAATCAGAGTGTTTTTGTAGTTCATGTTCAAGCTTGAAAATTTCGCTTCTAATATCGAATTTGTGCAGAACAACTAACCCATAGGAGTTTAACCACCAAATGAGTAATAATGAGTACAGTCACAATAAAGACAAAGCAAAAAAAGGACGCCCGGCTGGAGATCACGATTCTAAACGAAAGCAATTGGTGTCAGCCGTGATTGAGGTACTGTGCGAACAAGGCCATAGAGGAACCTCTATGCGTAAGGTATCGGCGAAAGTTGGCTGCTCAACAGGAACAATGACCTATTACTTCAAAAACAAAGAAGAAATGTTCACCGCTGCTACTGATTTTATTTTTGAAGAATATGAACAGTTACTAATTAACGATGGAAGATACATTGATATAAGAGACACATTAGATAACTGGTTAAAGCGTGTGCAAAATGAGAGTGAAAGCACAGCCCCTGTTTTTTCTGAATTGTTGATTTACGCTAGAAATGAGCCCAACTTTGCAATATATCTACTAAAAAAATACGAAAAGTTAAAGTCAATTCTCACTTTAAGCATCGAGCAAGGACAATTGGAAGGTGCAATTCGCAAGGATATTAGTGCTAAAATGCTATGTGACCAATTAACAGCATTAGTTGATGGTTGGCTGGTAATTCAATCCATAAATATTAATGAATTCGACCCAGAACATACACAAAATTTTGTAAGTGCGACTCTAAAGCTTATGTCTCCATATACCGTACCCTAGATATAACACTGGTCTTTCCATTACGATTAGAATACAACAAGCTAAAGTTAGCTCACTTATTTTTTCACTCGCTTTGCCAGAATGTACATGCCGACAACTAAGGTGACTACTGTTAGTGATAACATTGCCAATCCAAATATTTGAACGTCATTCATAACAAAGCTCCCAGACAAATTGCATAGCATTAGATACTGTTCAGATTACCACTGTATTTTAAAGAAAACACCCCAGTATTTGCTGGGGTGTTTTATAGTTAGCCCTACCTTTTTAGAAGTTAAAAGTAACATGTTGTGATTGATTACTTCCTGACCTTATTTCAGCCGCCTACTCGGCAGCTCACGCTAAAGATCACTCTTCTTTAGTAAGCTCATTTACTGACTTTTACTCGATATACTTTGCGTGCCATCACTGTGAGTTAAAAGAAAATCAGGTGTATATGGGTAAGTATGGCTTTCAAAGTCGTATTTAAAGCCAACAGGCTGAGCCTCAAACGCGACAATCGCTGGGGAATATTCGAAGTGGAAACAAGTATCGAACTCTAAGGCCGACTCTACGAGACTAATTGCCTTGCTCTTTTGACGGGCGAATTTAAAAAGGTTTTTACTATGAAGTGTTTCAGTTTACGTCTGCACATAGTAGTTTCTTTTTAGCGTACTGACTACAAAATAGGCTATGACAACTTATTATTCAAATTTATGTCAACTTTAACTTCAAATTTGTCAACATATACTTCACTCAACAGAGGCAGCACACACCAATTCTTAAGAAAAACAGCCCAATATAATGGGCTGCGCGTGTAGGAACTACACGTCTATCCTCGAAGGCTACAGACGATAAACCCTACCGTCTGATGGATTACACGCCTCCAGGGTCGGACCCTGATGCACCATAGCCCTGTTTCATGCACCCAGGTGTGGGCCGTTACTATCGATAACGAATCGCGGTGTGTGCTACCAATTACAAAGATAAATCACTTTCAAAAATAATGTCTGGAAAAACCCTGGTAAGATTGCCGGGGTTTTATTTTAAGGCGGATTGGCGAAGAGTCGTACCTACTCGTAGAGGTAGGGACGACTCACAGAGTCGCTTATCTCAAGGCCACTGCTCATGATGCCTTGAGACCTAGTATCCAACCGCAAAATCGAAAGGCCAGAAGAGGGAAGGGCATCCACTTGAAGAAATAGCTACTTGCAATCTAAGATCAATATGCTAGTTTAAATGTGAACTAGCTCAATTTGAGCAAACAAGAAAAAGGGCGTTTTCCAACTGCCCTCGACACGTCAAGAGGAGCTACATCCGTAGCTGTCAGGCTCAACAGAGCCAGATTAATAATTACCAAAACCACTATAGTCTGCGCCTTGAATCAACAGACTCAGCGCCGCTTTGCTTGTTTGCTTTTGATCATCCAGCCCATGTGTCTTATGACAACTTTTTTAGTTATGCACTAACTAAGTGGCTTTAAAACTTACCTTTATTGGCTTACGCCCCCTGATCTTCGGTTTTGGTTTTCTATCTTCCACTTAAATTTTGAGGAGTTGATATGAGCCAGTTGGGATATTCACTAAATCAGTTAAACATTAATAACAAAGAGCGTAGCCATGCTACACGTCAAAATAGAAAGAGCATTTTTAATCTTGTTGCTAAACAGCTTCATGGCTTTGGCTTTAAGTTAAAAGATGCAAAAGGGTTAAAACCCAAACACGTAAATGCTTTAGTAAAGCATTGGCAAGATCAAAAGCTTGCAAACAAGACTATCAAAAATCGAATGTCGGCCATTAGATGGTGGGCAGATAAAGTAGGTAAACGTAATGTAGTCGGTCGTACTAATGATGAATACGGTATTGATAAGGTACGCAATAGTCCTTTGGGGAAATCCAAGGAGCTTGATATGCAGAAGCACGCACAGATTAATTGCCCATACGTAAAGTTTTCACTGCGCCTACAACAAGAATTCGGACTACGCCGAGAAGAGGCGATAAAGTTCAATGTCAGCTATGCAGATCAAGGCAATTATATCCGCTTAAAAGGCTCATGGACTAAAGGTGGTAAACCCCGCTCCTTGCCTATCCTGAAAGAGTCACAGCGCTCTCTGCTTGATGAAGTCCGCTCTTTTACACGCTCATCATTAATTCGCGCGAAAGACCGCTACGTGGATCAAATGCGCCGCTATGAGCGCGAAACTAATAAGGTAGGCCTTAGCAAAAATCATGGCTTACGCCATCACTATGCCCGTCAACGTTATCTAGAACTAACTGGTTGGCAATGCCCCGCTAATGGTGGGCCACGACGTATGCATTTAATAGGCAAAGAGCGGGAGCTAGATTACAAGGCACGAATGATAATTAGCCGTGAGCTTGGACATGAGCGGTTTAGTATTACTTATACATATTTGGGGAGTTGATCATTAAACGTGTGAAGTATCACAGCACATGATTTTTGAGGCTATAAAATTAGGCATGCCTAATTTAATAGTCTCCAATGTCTATAAATTTGCTGTCAGCAAGTGTCCACTTATAATAAAAGCCTCGGTGATTTCTGGGAATACAAATAGCTCCCTTTTCAAGTTCTATTTTTACAGCCCCAATAATCCCGTGTGCTGTGAGTGTTCCCAAACTCTGCCAGTTTTGTATTCGATTAAGATCTTCTGCAAAAAGAGGCGGATGAAATTTATAAACGGACAGCTGCACATTGTGTATTTGTTCATCACAATCAATTACCCCTAATATAAGTTCATCTATCCCATCACCATCGATATCAAATTGTGCAACTATATATTCATTTGTATTTTTAGGGTATGAAGGTGGTTCATCTACTTCTTCGTAACCAACATTGAAGAACTTAGGTAACTCAATCGATTGACCCCTGTCAAAATATACCCTAAATCTCAGGTCTGTTTGTTCAAAGTAAGCGCAAACTTTTGTTGGGTACTGGTGAAATTTTTGCTTAATCAGGTTAAGTTTCAAAATATCGCCATTGAGTATTTCACTGATAGTTAGTTCACATGCATTAATCTTGCTTGAGCCTGATAAGCTTTTGAAGTTCTTCTGTTGAAGTTTAATGTGCTCAAACCAAGGAATTAAGTCACTTCTAATGAGTGGAAAGATACTAACCATTGCTAACATTAAAACAATTATTGGTTCTAAGTTCTCTTCGGGAAAAAAGATCCATGTTACAGCTAGTAGAATAACTAAAATTAACAACCAGAATGAGATTGTGGGCTTTCTCATTAAAACTCCTTTTAAAAATTTACTATGCCTAAGTTTATTAGCTCACAGACCAAGTTAATATACTTTCAGCCAATTCATCTTCAATACAATACAGGTACGCAGTTGGCACTTCTAAAATATCAGACAGAGCTTTCACTGTTTTAAAGTCTGGAGAATGTACACCTTTTTCGTACTGGTTCATTCTTGCTGATGCTGCAAACTGATCCATTCCAGCCAAAATTCCCAACTGTTTTTGCGATAGCCCTTTAGCTTTTCTTGCCTCTTTTAAGCGTTTTGGAAATGGTGATTCGTCATTAGTTTTCATTATTTATTGTTCTTAGCTTGAAAACTAAGAGTTTCTTAGCTTTAATTGAATCTAGATACTAAGGAATACTTAGCTTTTGCTTTTGTAACGAATTTAGTTTGGAGGAATGAATATGCTTGAAACGTTTGTGTGTGTATTGGTCGGGGCTATCTACTTGCTGGTAAGTATATTTACAAGCGATGAGCAGTCGTCGAACGAAAACGAGCAACTAGATCAATTGAATGATGGTATGGGCAATATTATCGCTGATGGTGAATTTATGTCGCATGAAGAGGCAGAAGATGCGCAATCACGTGGTGAGCTTTACGACACCTATTACTAATCACTTCAATAATAGGGCAGTGTTCAAAATTAGGCATGCCTAATTTTAAGGAGCAATGTATGTTACTTTTAGATCTATACAAAAATGTTGAGCTAAGGCCATTTATACCTGTAGTAGCTGAGTTTCAAAGCCGCTTAGCTGGTATCGAAGCTGAATGTGAACCATTAGGGCTATCATTTGAGAAAGAAGTGCAGACAGAGCAGGAAATCTTTTTTGCTTTGATTTCTCAGAAAGCACTGGCTTTCGATATAACAAATGAAATAGGTGAGGTTTGGGATATTAGGTTAGAGCCTTTCAGTCATTTTAAATCTCGAAGCAAAAAAATCACTTTCCCCTTCATGGGCTGTAATGAGCAGAAGCAACAAAATATTAGTGAGTGGATTATTGCTTTGTGTAATTGGGAAGGATCTTTTCTATACTCAAGTGCAAAGCATTAGCAGAGATTGTAGTTATGACAATACACGAATGGTTTCAAATGTGGATTTTAATGGTGTTAGCGATTCGCGCTACTCGACGCTACGACAAGCTGAAAAATGATCTTTTCACAGCAATTAAAGAAGGCAGGATTTAAACATGGCTCCTTTGTTAGTTGGTTGCGCTTTGATTCTAAGTCTTGTGATCTTCTTCGCTGTTTTGTTTCATTTCAAATGTAAATGATATTGCATAGAACCTCTCCAAAAGCCTACCTAAAAAGATTATCAAGCAAATTTTTTTGTAGGCCTTTTTACTAGCCAACTCCAAATGTAAAAAATAATACATATAAAAATCAGTTATTTAATTTCATTGATAACTAAATTAAGTTACTTTTCCTCTAAACTGTCAAAAACCCCTCGAAAGTTACCCCTGTTTTTCAAGGACAAGCTTCTTACCACTTAATTACCATTGTCGCTCAACTAATTAATAATGTGTTGAGCTAATAATTGAGCTCAACGCTTACGCTTTGAGGTCAATATAATGGAAAAGGTATTTTATCGTTCAGAAGAATTAGCCGACTTACTTTTTATCAGCAAACAAGCTCTTTTTAATCAAATCTCTAAGAACAAACAAGGCTGTGGAAATTATCCATTACCACCGCATATTAAAATTGGCGCTCGATTACTTTTCCCTGTTGAAGATTTTCACAACTGGTTAGCTTCTCAACCAAGAAATAAGTAACGCTAGTTATGGCGCATTTTGAATGCAAAATGACTCATGTCAATTTGAAATCAGATATGTTTTCAATGGTATGGCCTGTGTTTGCATTAGACGGAAAGTCAAAAGGTACGTTAGATTTCTCATATAAAGGTGTATCAATAAAAATCGTTCCAAGCGTCCTGGGTCGAGCAACCATCAAAGATAAAGAAATAATCATTTATTGCTTGAGCCATATTATGGCTGCAAAAAATGCTAAGTTAGAGCTTAGTAACACGGTCCGCTTCAACACCTATGATCTTCTAAAAACCACAGGGAGAGGAACATCAGGAAAAGAGTACAAACTTGTTGAAAAGGCTTTATATCGACTCGCAGGGACTTTAATTACGACTGATTACAAATTTAATGGCCGAAGATTTTTGGAAAATATGGGTCTCATCGAAGGCTTTAAGTTAATCGAAGGTAGTGGTTTAAGCCGCTGGCAAGTAACATTGCCCGATTGGCTCATTGAGACGGTTGATGACAATGATGTCTTAACATTACATGATGATTACTTTCAATTATCCAAACCATTTGATCGCAGACTTTATGAAGTCTGCCGGAAGCGTTGTGGTAGACCTTCTAAGCAAGTTATCAAGTTAGATAATTTACGAGAAAGAATTGGTATTAGATCGTCATTGTCAGATTTAAAAAAGCGGCTTAGAAAAATAGAAAAAATACTCGATTACTTATTGAAGGTTGAAGGCGACAGCTTATTTATTTTTCGTGATACTGAAAGTGGAAGGATGGAACTCGCGAAACTTAACTCCGAACTTTTTATGAAAAGGATAAACACAGGTTAGTGTCGTACTTTTGATCTTGAATAGTATCGTACTTTTGATGAAAGCTGTCGTACCTTTAACTTTTGTGATTCGTACTTTTGATTTTTTATGTCCCTTGCAGCCCTTGTATTAGCTGTATACTGAGTGTTCTAAACAGGGAAAAGCGTTAAACGTATTTATAAATATAGAAATAAACCCAATATTGATTTAATAGTCTATAACCAACTGTTTAGATACGTAGATACATCAAAGTTTTAAAAGGTTTGAAGTTTAGTCAAAGGTGATTTTATAAGTGAATTTTTTGAAAGGATAATTATCAGCTGGTTTATAAAAATTGTACATCTGAAAGTTTTCTGAAGCGCTTTGATTGTTTAGTTCACTTACTTGTATGAGATACTTTAGCTATAGTGTAGGCTATGAATTTGTTTCACTAGCCAAATTTCAGTAAAGTGCAATTCACTCCAAGCTCATATGCTCTTTAATGCTTCCTCTTTTCCAGGTTCAATCATTGAATAAAGAGAATTGCCTCTGCTAAAATTAAAAAACACAAAAAAGTAAGCTTTTTAGTCACTTATTTCAAGTTAATTTAAGGAGTTACTAATGGGAGAAATACAATGGGAAGCTCTTTAGATAAAGTAACGATTAAAGGTTTTAAGTCTATACAGAAATTAGAAGACTTTGAACTGAATGCTTTAAATATAATTGTAGGTGCCAATGGTGCTGGTAAGAGTAATTTTATTGCTTTTTTTAAATTATTGGGTGCCTTGATTGATGGTAATCTGAATCGATTTGTTCGTGATAATGGTGGTGCTAGTGACTTACTTTTTGGTGGTCCGAAGGTAACAAAAAAAATTGAGTTTTCGACTAATTTTGGTGTTCGAGGTTTTCGCTTTAACTTAATAGCAACACCAAACAATAACGCAGCAATAGAAGATGAAGCTCGTTATTATAGTAGGGGGGCATCTGGATGGTGGAACCTAGGAGATAGTTCAGAGGGGATATCACGGATGGTATCTGAAGTTAAAAGTAATTCTTCAGATTCAAAATATTCGAAACCTGTTTTCGATGCAATTTCATCTTGGAAAATTTATCACTTCCATGACACTAGTTCGACAGCCCCTATGCGGGGGGAAGAAATAATTCAAGATAATAAAATATTACGAAAGGATGCATCAAATATTGGGGCTTTTTTGTTAAAGCTAAAAAATGACTTCCCAAGTGAATATAGAGATATCGTAAATGCAATAAAATTAGTCACACCTTTTTTTGATGATTTTTTACTTGAAGCATTCAACAGAGGTGAAAAAGAACTGGTTAATTTAACGTGGTTACAAAAGGGCTCTGATTATCCTATGCAGCCTTACCACCTTTCAGATGGTTCAATAAGATTCATTTGTTTAGCAACAGCTCTATTACAACCTAACCCTCCTGCAACCATTATTATTGATGAACCTGAACTTGGCCTACATCCTGCTGCGATAGCAATATTGGCTGAGTTGGTTAAAGCTGCTTCAGAAAGGACACAAGTAGTTGTTGCAACTCAATCACCAGAATTAATTAATTACTTTTCTGTTGAAGATATCATAGTTGCTAATCGTAAAGATGGTGCATCGACTTTTAACCGCTTAAAAGAAGAGGATTATGAAGATTGGCTTGATGAGTATTCATTAGGTGAGCTTTGGAATAAAAATGTCATTACTGGAGGTCCAGTGAATGAATAACTTTATTGAAGTGATGGCGATTGTTGAAGGTCGAACTGAGCAAGCATTTATTGAGAGAGTACTTGCTCCTTATTTAGGAAATAAAAATATTTTTATCAGAGCGACTCAGATATCCAAACCAGGTCAAAAGGGAGGGGATGTTAAATTTAACCGAGCCGAAAAAGATATAGGCCGTTTTTTGAAGCAACGCCCTGATATATATGTAACTCAATTTTTTGATTACTATGGTTTAAAGGAATGGCCTGGTTTAGCTGATATTAATAATGAAAACCATACTGAGATTGCAAAAAAATTAAATGATGCAGCAGCAGAGTTGATTTCGCAAAATTATGATGACCTTCAACCACAAAGGCGCTTTATTCCGTTTATGGCAATGCATGAATTTGAAGCTTTGTTATTTAGTGATGAAGTGATTTTAGCAAATGCGTTAGATATCGAAGTTGAAAAGGTTATAGCTATTACGCAAGCTTGTGAAGAGCCTGAACAAATTAATAATAGTCGCGAGACTGCTCCGTCTAAGAGGTTAGATAATCTGAAAAGAAACGGAAAATTCAGAAAAACGACGGAAGGTATAAGTATTGCGGAACAAATTGGCGTTGATAAAATACGGCAGCGATGTCCATTATTTGATGAGTGGTTAAGTCTGCTTGAGTCTAAACTAGACTGATGCTTACCCTGTTAGTTTTGATGAACTAACAGGGGGAAGTATTTTCTTTTAGAGTTAACTTAACAAAGTACTCATCAACTCAACCTTCTGTTCCTTAGTTAAGCTTGCCAACAGACTTTTCATTTCACTCATTTTATTTTCTGGCTCTCGTTCAATCAAACCAGCATATTTGGCTATTGTTTCTGTTACCTTTTCTGCAGGCTCTTTAAGCTCTTCAGCGGTTAAAATTAAATAGCCAGCAGTTACATCACTTTTATCTGTAATGTGGTTTAGAAGGCGTTTCAGGAGGTATCCTGACACTCCGCTACTCTCAGCCATTGATGTAAATGTGCGGCGCAAATCATGCGAAGTGATTTTTACTCCTGCAATTTGGCATACATGTTTTAACGTTTTTTTAGGATCAGTGAGGTAGCCCTTTTTACTGTTTGTCCCAAACACATAGTCAGATACTTTGTATTCTTTTCGTCGATTAAATATCTCAGCTAATCGATCTGTAATAGGAAACTCGACGTCTAAGCCATTTTTTGTATCTTCTAAAATGAATATCCTGTCCTCAAGGTGTACTTGTGACCAAGGAAGTTGCAGTAACTCTGATCTTCTTAGGCCTGAAAAGGTTAAAAATTCTAGGTAATCACAAAAAGCAACGCGGCTATTTTGACGATACTTGGCAGCTTCATTTCTAACTTCATATAGCGCGTCTATGAATGGTTTTAGCTGTGAACGGCGCAGTCTTGTTGTTTTACGCTTTACATTATTCCAGCTTCGTTTTTCAGAAAGAGCATCTACAGGATTTTCTGGAAATAATGAACGACCTTCTGAAGATTTGTATTCAGCCTTAGCAAAGTTAAATAAAGCACGCATTAGGCGCATGGTATAATTTGCCTGAGCAGGGCTTCTTGAGGTGATTTCTCGTTGGCGTTTTAAAATCATTGTTTGATTAATATCGGCTAAGCGCTTGTTATGCCAGTCCGGTAGATAGCAGTCCATTTTTTGCTTATAACCTCTTTCAGTTATAGGCTTAAGATCTCTAGATTCGATGTACGAATCAAAAGCTTCTTTCAAGGTAACTGAAGCCGCTCTAAACTGGCGCTTAAGGTCATTAGGATTAATACCCTCAGCGATATCTGCCATTACCTTTCTAGCCATTCGCCTTGCATCATCGAGTGCAATTGATGGAAAGTAACCAAGGGTGACATTAATAGGGGTGTCTCTCCCTGGGATCTTTTTATAAACTCTAAATGATTTTTTACCAGCTACGCTCACATCTAAAATCAGTCCTGACAATAGGCTGTCATAATAGCGAGTGCGTTTACCGTTTGATTCAATCTTTTCAAGCGACAATTCAGTGAAGCGAAATTTTGTGTCAGACATATGGTGCTACCTCTGTGCTACTTTGAACGTAAAATTTAACGTTCTGAAATACATAATGATTTATGCATCAGAGGTATGGGTTATTCAATAACCCTATGATATAGCTATGAAAATTAGTAAATAGTTATATCAAAAAGTAACTCGTAGTAAGTCCTTGTTTTGCAACTCATAATCGTTAGGTCCCCAGTTCGAGTCTGGGAGGGGCCACCACTTTTACACGCTTTCCAAGTAAATAGAAATTCACCTTCCTAGTTTATAAAACTTCATTTCTATTACTTCTATTGTATTTTTATCAGCGCACTGATTTTTTTATTAATTTTATTGAATACATTGCAATAAACACAGTTGAATCTACTATTAAAGTGTTATGGGATTTTATTATAAAAATCTTTATTTTATGACCTTTAATGTCGCTACTGTTAATTGTGTGCAGTATATAAAATACCGCTTTGTTACCCCTTAGGTGCTCTATGTTATTAAAACGAAAAGTATACCTTAGCCTTATTTTGGCTGTTGTTGCTCCTTTAGCAATATCTACTCTAATCTTTTCCAATAGTATTCGCTCAAATACAGAAGAAAAACTAGCAAAAGTAGATTTACCGACTGCGCTTAGTGAAGTTAAAAGCCAAATAGAGCTGGAACTTTCTACACCTATTGTTGTAGGCAAAGAAATAGCGCAAAACTTATTTGTGCAGCAATGGATGAATAACAATGAAGATGCGCAAAGCCGAGGTAAATTTATTGATTACCTCAAACATATAAAAGATTAAATCAATTTCTCATGTATTGGATGTAATTAAAGGGATTTCCGAGCAAACTAATTTATTGGCGTTAAATGCGGCTATTGAGGCGGCGAGAGCGGGTGAGCAGGGCCGTGGCTTTGCGGTAGTTGCTGACGAAGTAAGAACGCTTGCGCAACGTACCGCGGAGTCTACAGAGCAAATTAATGAGATGATTGATTCGTTAAATGCTAAAGCTTCAAGCACGGTAACAGCGATTGAATTGGGCAGCAAAAACACCCTAGAAAATGCCGAGCGCTTAAAAGAAACCGGCCATACATTAAATGGTATTTCACAGGAAATTGTACTACTAAGCGAGTTAAACAACTCAGTGGCTACTGCAACGCGAGAGCAAACACTAGCAACCTCAGAAATTAGCCAAAATATTGTGATGATTTCCGATTCGGCAGAGCAAACCAAAGAAAATATGAAAAAGTCAGAGCAGCTTTGTAACGGTTTAAATAAAGAATCGAATATTTTAAGGGATTTACTGGGTAAGTTTACGCTTTAAACACGATTTAATTAAAAAATCAGTTGAGCGAGGAAATCATCATAGTTATAGCGCTCTCGCCTATAACTATGATGTTGTAATGGCGGTTAGTTTTTACGGTAAATCTCGTGATCCATTTCGTAAATATTTACGCTTAAACTGTCAGAGGCTCTGCAATACGTTTGCAAGCAGGCTAGTAATTGCTCACTTAGTAGTTGCTTTTGCTCAATGGAACGCCCAGCCATAATATGCACCGCAATATGAATAAACCCTTCTTTACCCACACCTAACTGATAATGCTGATAAGCAATAGCGCGAGTCTTTATTGTTTCTAAATCAAATAAGCCACTTTCAAACGTTGTTGTATGGATTTTTTCCACAAGAACTTGAGGTAGTAAAGGCAGATCTTCTGAGTGTTCAATAATAATGTGTGGCATTTAACGTATCCTCTTTAGATTGGTTTATTTAATTATACCAAACGGGTTTGTACACGCTAACCCCATAACGCTTAATTTTTAAAAATGTAGCTTGAACATATTTTTAGCAATAAACTCATTTAAGCAATTACAAGACCTGTAGCGTGTTTAATTTTAGATTTATTATGGCAAATATTTTTGGTTGATACGTTTTATGTCAATTTGTGGTGACTTATACGAAGTGCACACAAGCCAGTTGGTATTTGTAATTGCAATTTATGAAATAAGTAACGAAAACATCATGCGCGAATGTTATGACTCAGAGGCTGCGTGGGGCAGTGATAACGAATACTGTAGCGATATTACCCGTAACGACGAAGGTAACATTGTAAAAACTCTACAGCGTGAACATAACTTGGATGAGTTAACTGCACGCGGTTACGATGTCGTTGCAACTTACAAATATGACATCGGCAGCTATGGCAACTTGTTATTTAAGCTTGATTACAATCACATTATTGAAAACTCGCAAACCTATGAAGGGTTAGTTGGTAACAGTGTTACTTCACAGTATGCAGGTTATGGGCGCTCAAAAGATAAAGCCGCTATGTCGATTGTATGGAAAATGGATGATTTACGTATCCGCTGGCGTACAAATTACGTAGGCGCGTTTAAAGCAAGCCAAGAAGATGAGAAAGACTACCTTGAGTATGTTGCTGCAAACGATGAGCGCTGTGCTGCGGGCGATGCCGGTTGTATTGCAAACCCAGAGCCACTTGCGTATCAAGATTATGGCTCATTTTTATAGCATAGTTTATCAGCGTCTTACACTCTGGCACTGACTGATAAAAGTGACTTACGTGTATTTGGCGGTATTAACAATGTATTTGACGACAAAGGGGCATTTTACCCAAGTGGTCGTGGTAACTTTTATAGTGGCTACGGCGGCGGTGCCGGTCGTTATGTTTATCTAGGTGCACAATATAGCTTTTAATAACCTTTAGCTGTATTTGTTTGCAAAGGCACTCCCTCGGGCGTGCCTTTTTTTTATTGTGTATCTTGCTGCGAAATACCCTTTAAACCATTACAGTATTGAGTTGGTGGATAAAATTTGTTTTATCGCGGTGAAAGCGTTTAGTATAAGGCGTAACTTAATTTTTAATATGAACGAAGGACTTGCTATGAAGTATCTCAAAATGGGTGGTTTAATTGTATGCTTAGCAGGGCTTGCAGGGTGCTCTGATGATGTTGCTTCAGTAAGTCTTGGGCTTTTTACCACTAAAGATGTGGTGGTTAATTCACAGCAAGACCCGCTAGTGACCGGTGTAACCTGTCATATTAGCCATATTGAGGCGAATTTAGATTTTTCAGACCCATCAGATATGTCGATTGCCTGTCGTCAAACAGGACCAATAACGCCAGACCAATTACAGTCTATCGACCGCAGTAAATCCGGTGAAGTCGTGTTTAAATCATCTAAGAGTATTTTGTTTAAGTCATTAAAAGTGCGCCGTATTTATGATGCTAAAACACATACATTATTATATTTATCATACTCAACGAAAGAGTCTACGGGCAGTCATCATCATGCGCTCTCTACGGTGCCTTTATACAATACACAAGCATGGCAATGGGCGAAGGGGCAAGAGTAGTTTATGTTAACTCTATTTAAATCAAAGCCCTTATTGGCAGAACAAGAACAACAATGGCTGGTTGATACCTTTATTTGGGCAGCAGAAAACTTTGATTTGGATTTTTTTACCAAACACAGCCAAGTTATTTTACCAACGGTTGAGTTTTTTCCTGACTCGGTTTCAAGTATTGAGGAAATGGCCAGCAAAGTGTTTGCGCGTGTTAAGCAATACGCTGGTATGAATGAATGGCCAGTAACCTTGGTAGCACCGCAACAATTACAACCACAGGTGTTTCCACACTTTGAATTTAGTCAGCATTTACGTGGCGAAGAGTGTCATTTAATAGTACCAGCCAGTCATACTATTAATGTGTCGTTTAACCCTAATCAAATTAATCAACCGCAAGACTTAGTGGCGAGTTTTGCCGGTACACTTGCCACCATATTAATTCATCACGTAGGGGTGCTGCCCCCAGGTGGTAAAGAGTATTTACCGCAAGCCACTGATGCCTTGGCGTGTTTTTTAGGGTTTGGGGTAATGATGAGCAATACCGTGTACCAGTTTAAAGGTGGCTGTGGCTCATGTTATAACCCGTATGCAAATCGCGAAGCGGCGCTCAGTGAAACGCATACCGTATTTATGCATGCGTTAGTGAGCTACTTTAAGCAAGATAAACACTCTAAAAAACATTTAAAACCGCATTTACGAGGCCAATTTAAAAAAGCGCAAAAAGAAATAAAAGCCTTGGTTAATCAATCGGCTAACCCTTTATTATTGGCTTTTTCGCCAGAGCAAGCCAGTTAAGTATGAACTATATCGATGAATTTTTATTAATTGCGGTGGCTCATTTTTTTGCGGTAGCAAGCCCTGGGCCCGACTTTGCGGTAGTCCTTAAACAAAGTGTACAACACGGCAGGCGTAATGCCTTATGGACAAGTGCCGGTGTTGGTGCGGCTATTTTATTACACATAGCCTATTGTGTATTGGGAGTTGCGCTGGTGTTAACTCAATCACCTGCGTTGTTTATGGCGCTTAAATATATAGCGGGCGCGTATTTGGCGTATTTAGGCGTGCAGGCACTGCGCGCTGCTAAACCTACAAATACCTCATCAGAACCGACTGCAAAACCCAGCCTTGCAGCTGAGTCATCATGGCGTGCGTTTCGACGTGGCTTTTTTACCAATGCACTTAACCCTAAGGCAACACTGTTTTTTATGTCGTTGTTTACCTTAGTGATTAGCCCAACTACGCCGGTAATAGTACAAATGGGATACGGCGTTTATATGGCGCTTGCTACCTGGGCTTGGTTTTCTATTTTATCGCTATTGTTATCAAAAGCGCGTGTACGTGATTTTTTTCAGCAAAGTGGTTATTGGTTCGACCGCGGCATTGGCATTATTTTAATCGCACTGGCTGTGCGAGTTGTTATTTAAAGAAGGAATAGTATGGCGTTATATAATTTTTCGTTTGGCTCTAATATGTCATCTAATCGTTTATTGGCACGTTTACCTAATGCAAAACGTGTGGGTACGGCACTTTTAAAGGGCTATAAGTTAACCTTTAATATGGCCTTTTCAGATGGTTCAGGTAAATGCACTATTGTGCCCACCAATGAACCCGATGCTGTGGTATATGGGGTGGTGTATCAGCTTAATGAAGCCGAAAAAGAGATCTTAGATAAAATTGAAGGCCCTAATTACGACTGTGTTGATTTAACCGTGAGCCTTCTAGATGACGGTGACATTAATGTACACTGCTACATAGCAAACACACATGACGACACACTGCTACCTTATGATTGGTACGTGCAGCATGTATACCGCGGCGCACTTGAGGCGGGCGTACCCGAACACTACAGTCAACGGATTTTAGCTTACCCGAGTAAGCAAGATACTAATAAAGCGCGCGCCGAAATAGAATTTGCGGTTCATCAAGACTAAACAAAAATAATAACCTAAGGTAACACTATGAAACTAAAAAAATTAGCCACAGCCGCATTATTGGCTGGCTGGGCATTTACGAGCTCTGCAGCGGTTGATACCGATAAAATTTCAGAGGTGATCAACGCCTCAATGACACGTTTTGATGTACCCGGAATGGCCGTTGCCATTGTTGAAAATGACAAAGTCGTATTCGCTAAAGGCTTTGGTGTTGCCAACCTCAATACTAATAGCAAGGTGAATAAAGACACTTTATTTGGCATTGCTTCAAATACCAAGGCATTTACCAGTGCAGCATTGGCTAAGCTGGTGGATGAAGGTAAGTTAAGCTGGGATGACCGCGTAATTGACCATATTCCTGAGTTTAGATTGTACGACCCTTACGTTACTCGTGAAATGCGCATACGCGATTTACTTAGTCATCGTAGCGGTTTAGGGCTTGGTCAAGGCGATTTAATGATTTGGCCAAGTACCGATAAATCGGTAGCCGATATTTTATCTGGGCTGAAATATTTAAAACCCGCGAGCAGTTTTCGTAGCCAATATGCTTACAACAACCTAATGTTTGTTACCGCTGGTGAAGTTGTTGCGCGTATATCGGGTATGAGCTGGAACGACTACATTGAAAAAAATATTCTACAGCCACTTAACATGACTAACTCGCGCGCTGGCTTTTCGCGTATCGCAAAAAATAACAAAAACTGGGCGATTGGACACATCCCAATGGATGGCAAATTGCATCCTTTTTTTGTTAATTACCTTGAAGACTTTCGAGGGGCAGGCGCCATTGCATCAAGCGTAAATGATATGAGCCAATGGCTACGTACTCAACTTGCGGGTGGCAAAATGCCTAATGGCGAGCAGCTATTTAGTGAAAAGCAGCAAGCACAAATGTGGCATCCACATATTACGTCAATGGCATCTAAAAGTGCCTATAAAGCGTATCATCAACAATTTAGAGGCTACGGATTAGGTTGGAGTATAGAAGATTACCACGGCGTTAAAAAGCTGGCACATGGTGGCGGCATTTTAGGTATGGTATCGCAGGTGACTTTACTACCAGAAAAAAACGTGGGGATTGTGATATTAAGCAACCAACAAGCATTTTCTGCATTATCGGCAGTGACTCATGAAGTACTTGAAGATGTACTCGAGCTTGAAGATAAAGATTGGGTTGAAGAGTTAGCTAAGAAACATTTTGCAGGGAAAGAAAAAGCCTATGCTAACGCCGCTCCAAAAGCGCCAACAGATATTCAACCGCAATTGCCTAATATAAACTACACCGGTACATTACATGATGATTGGTATGGCGATGTAATCGTTGAAGAACTAGATGGTAAATTACGCATTGATTTTACCCATACAAAACGCCTTAAAGGTGAACTGGAGCATTACACAGGCAATATCTTTATTGTTAAGTGGGATGAAAAGTTATTAGAGGCAGATGCCTTTATTCGCTTTTCTATGAGCGCCGATAACCGCGTAGAATCAGCGAAAATGAATGCAGTTTCAACGCAGGTAACCGACTTTAGCTTTGATTTTAGAAACCTCGACTTAAAAGCTAAATAACCATAACTTTGGTTAAAGAGTCGTTTAGTATCAACCAAAGTCGCAAAGCCACCACAAGGTGGCTTTGTTATACTCGTTAAGCAACTTATTTTTGGAGTTAGCTATGCGCACTGCGATTATTTCTCATCCTCACTGTCGTAAACATAAAATGATTGAAGATCATCCAGAGTGCCCTGAGCGTTTAGATGCGATTAATGACCGTTTACTTGCTAGTGGACTGGATGTGGCTATAGAGCAAAAACAAGCCCCTAAAGCACTGCGCGAACATTATTTATTGGCGCACAGTGAGCAGCATATTAAGCATGTAGAAGACATGATCCCAACCGAGGGGCTCAGCGATCTTGATGGAGATACGTGGTTATGCCCCGACTCTTTAAAGGCCATTGAGCGTGCAGTCGGAGCAGGGTTACTCGCTGTTGATGAGATTTTAGAGGGCAAGTTAGACGCTGCGTTTTGTTCAGTACGCCCGCCAGGGCATCACGCTAACCGAGATAGCTCTTCTGGTTTTTGTGTGTTTAATAACCTTGCGATTGCGGTTAAATATGCACAAAGCAAAGGGGTAAAGCGCATTGCTATTGTTGATTTTGACGTACACCATGGCAATGGGACTCAAGATATTTTTATGGATGATGAAAATGTGTTGCTGTGCTCGTTATTTCAATATCCATTTTATCCTAATACCGCCATTAAAAATAATGCCACACTGGTAAATTCACCTTTACCGATAGCTAGTGATGGTGCTGATTTAAAAGCACTTTATGAGCAACAATGGCTACCAAAATTAACAGAGTTTAAGCCTGAGCTACTTTTTATAAGCGCGGGATTTGACGCACATTTAGAAGATGACATGGCCAGTCTTAAGTTTGTTGAAAGTGATTATATATGGCTTACTGAGCAGTTAGCGCAATTTAGCCAACAGCATCATTGTTTAGGTATTATTTCTTATTTAGAGGGAGGATACTCACTGTCGGCCCTCGGGCGCAGCGCGATTGCACACGTTAAAGCGCTAGTTGATTTCGGCGAGTAACCTGAATGCCTGATCTGGAGTTAGCTGCTCTATTTTACTTAAGCAGCATTGCCCTTCTTTTGCTAAATATTCTTTTACTAGCTCTGCTAATTGGCTTGCACTGAGCGCCGTGAGCGAATGGCCGCTTAAGCTTTGATAGCCACTAATCTTATCTAAAATAATGACTTTTTGCTGTTCACTTGCTTCCATAGTGTAAATAAAGTCGTGTAAATCATTGGCGTGCTCTATTAGCTCAATTTCATTATTATAAATAATAATTTGTGGGTAACTGATGCTCATCTATTGTCCTAAATCAAATTGTTTTTTTACTGAATAATTTATAATCATTAATTGGTTTAATTTTGGAAGTAGAAGCAATGCCTCACACTAGCCGCTATCAAAAAGTATGCGATGTTTTTACCAATAAGGTGATCGCCTGCGCTAAGGATACCCCTTTAATTGAAGCGGTGAAACTAATGCGAGCGCATAATGTTAGCGCTATTTTTGTAAAACAACAGCAACAAATAATAGGCGTATGGACTGAAACCGATTGTTTAACACTTAACTTTTCTAATCGCTCACTTAGGCAGTTAGCGATTGAAAGCGTTATGTCGAGCCCTGTACTAAGTGTGCCCAGCCAACAATTATTAACCGAGACGGCCATGGTGTTTAATAAGCAGGGTGTAAGGCATTTGTTAGTCACTGATACAAATGACATTCCCAGCGGCGTGATCAGCATTACAGATATTGTAAACAATCAAGGGCTAGAGCATTACTTACAATTTAGACCTATTAATGATCAATATAATAAAAACATACGGGTAGTACCGAGTTCATTGGCAATCAATGACGCGGTGAGCATGATGCGTGAATATGCAGAGAAAGTGATTTTGGTGTTTAATGAGGATGAAAATGTTCATGGCATTATCACCCAGCGCGATTTACTAAAGCTCATCACCGAGCAGCACAATCATCTTGTTTGTTGGGATTTAGCCAGTCGCCCACTTTATCAGATAAGCCCCCGAGACAGCCTTTTTGATGCTTACAGGTTGATGTCTGAAAGTAACATTCGACATTTAGTAGTAAGCGAAAATAATCAAATTAACGGTGTATTATCGCTTGAAAACTTAATTAATGAAATTGAAACGGCTTATTGTTGTGAGCTTGAAAAAGTACTTCAGCAGCGTGACATTGCATTGCAGCATTCGCAGCGTAACTTATTTTTAGCCAATAAAATTATCGACTCCTCCCTAGATGGCATCATGATCACCGACTCGAATGGAGTGATTATGCAAGTAAACCCTGCATTTACTCATCTAACCGGTTACAAAGAATATGAGGTGATAGGTAAGCGACCCAATATGTTGAGTTCAGGACGTCATGATAAAAACTTTTACATAAAAATGTGGGATTCACTGACCAAAACAGGGGTATGGCAGGGGGAAATTCATAATCGTAAAAAATCTGGCGATATTTATATTGAGTGGCTCAGTATTATAGAAATAAAAGAGCCAAGTCATAGTGAGGTGATTTACGCCGCTATTTTTAGTGACATAACTGAGCGAAAAAGCGCAGAAGAAAAAGTGGTGCAGTTAGCGTATTTTGATGAGCTAACAGGCTTACCTAACCGGCGTTTATTTAACGATAGACTTTCTATGGCACTGGCTGCTGCTCACAGAGATAAACAAATGTTAGCGGTAATGTTTATTGACCTTGACCGTTTTAAAGAGGTCAACGATAGCTTAGGTCACAATGCCGGTGATACCTTATTAAAATTAGTATCAGAGCGTATCATCAATAGCTTAAATGAGGGTGATACGCTGGCGCGATTAGGGGGAGATGAGTTTGTTGTATTATGCGAAATAAATAATGTAGAAGGTGCTATCACCCTTGCTGAGAGTATTTTAAATCACTTAAATACACCGTTTAAGCTTGAAGGCTTTGAGGTTGGTGTTACTGCGTCCATAGGGGCGGCTGTTTACCCTGATGATGGCTTAGACAGTGAAACATTATTAAAGCATGCTGATATTGCCATGTATCGCTCAAAAGATGTGGGGCGTAATTCGTTTCAGTTGTTTCAACCGTCAATGAATGCCCGATCTTTAGAGCGCTTAGCGATGATGAGCCGCTTTCAGCATGCACTCGAAAATGATGAGTTTGAGCTTTATTTTCAGCCTAAAAAATGTTTAAAAACAGGGGTGATTATGGGAGCTGAAGCACTGTTGCGGTGGTGCGATCCCGATTTAGGGACTATTTCACCGGCGCAGTTTATTCCGCTTGCTGAAGAGCTAGGTTTAGTGGTGCGTTTAGATTTATGGGTTATAAACCAAGCAGGTAAAGAGTTAACCCTTTGGCAAGCGCAGGGGATTGATGCCGGACGTTTAGCGATTAATGTCTCTGCGTGTCATTTAAGCCAAGGTAAGTTGGCTGATAATATTAAAGCGATGCTTACTCGTTACCAATTACCTGGCAGCTTACTTGAAATTGAGCTGACCGAAAGCAGCTTTATTAGCTCGTTTTCACAGGCAAAAGAGCAACTACAACAGCTCAAAGCGCTGGGCGTGCATATTGCGCTGGATGATTTTGGTACGGGGTATTCTGCACTCAGTTATTTAACCAAATTACCGTTTAACACATTAAAAATTGATGCGAGCTTTATTGCTAAGATTCCTGATGAGTATGGCAATAGCCAAATTGTGGCGGCCATTATAGCCATGGCGACAAGTTTAGGATTGGATGTGGTTGCTGAGGGCGTTGAGCATGCCTCGCAAGAGGCACACTTAGTCGAAATAGGCTGCAATGTTATTCAGGGCTATTATTATTGCCATCCATTAACGCAGCAGCAATGGATAGCATTTTATAACCAAGCTACTAACGGTTACTCTGTACCTACACTCACTTCATAAGAGGTGAACTTACGAATATTAATAACGCCGCTATCAAAAATTAAATATTGGCCTTTAATGCCTTGTAAAATACCGCTAACAACGGGGTTTTTATCAAAGTTAAATGAGCTAATTTTACTTGGGTATTCGCTTACAGGAAAATCAAGATTCACAACCTCTTGGTCAAGCTGTTCAATAGCGGTTGCGCCAAATAATTCACTCAGCTCGGTTAGTTTTTCGCTAATTTGTGGAATAAGCTCAGCAGCCGCTGCTTTTAAATCAAGAACGTCGTTTTGTCCTTTGAGCATATTGCGCCAATTGGTTTTATCAGCAATAAACTGCGCGAGCGCCACTTCCACTAAGCCCGACTGTAAACGAGTTTGTACTTTAAAAATAGGTAATGCTTGGGTTGCCCCTTGGTCAATCCAACGGGTAGGTATTTGGGTGTGGCGAGTAATGCCTACTTTTAACCCTGATGTATTAGCTAGATACACATAATGCGGGATCATGCAGTTTTCTTCACCCCACTGTGGCTCGCGGCAGGTGCCTTGATCGTAATGGCAGGTTTCAGGTTTCATAATACACATGTCGCAACTTGCAAGCTTGCGCATACATACAAAGCAATGCCCTTGAGAATAGCTTTTTTTTGTTTTTTTACCACAGTTAGAACACAAAATTGTGCCACTAAAAGTGAGAGTCAATTGTTTACCTATTAAAGCATTTAAATCAACCAGTTCATCACCTACAGGTAAATGATATTGAACGGGTTCTGTTAAGCTCGACTTTAATTTACGCAGTGTACCTTGCATCTTTACTTGGCCCCAAAGATGTTAAAAAGGGAAGCTTAACATTTTTAGGCGGTATTGGCTGTTCAAGAAGTCTAAATAATTATCATAAGAGAGTGCTTTTGCGTACAAATAGCCTTGGGTACGGTCAGCTTTCATGGTGTTGAGCAGCTGGTGAACTTCTTGAGTTTCTACTCCCTCAATCGTGATAGTAAGGCCCAAGTTATGCGCCATATCTATGGCTGTTTGCACAATGACCTGATGAGCCCGGTTATCGGTTAAATCAAACACAAACGACTTATCTACTTTAAGTTCACTAAAGTGATAGTTAACTAAGTAGCTAAGTGATGAATAACCAGTACCAAAGTCGTCTAACACCACCTTAACGCCTAGTGTGGCGAGTTCTCCAACTAAGGTGACTAACGCATCTTGATTTTCGACAAACGCTGATTCAGTCAGCTCAAACTTCAATAAATGAGGGGCAACCTGATACTTTATTAAAAGGTTTTCTACTTTTTCGGTTAAATTGGCAATGGCTAGGTTTTTTGCACTTAAATTAACGCTAATACTATGTTCAGTTATGCCCTCATTTGCCAGTTTTGCAATGTCTTTGCAGGCTTGCTCTATCACCCAAAGTGTTAATTCATTAATAATACCGGTGTGTTCGGCAAGTAGAATTAGTTTTTCTATGGAAATGTTTTTAAACTCAGTATTAGGCCAGCGTAGTAGAGCTTCGGCACCATTGACACTGTTATCTTTTAAATTAATTTGTGGTTGATAAAACAGAGCGAGCTGATCTGTTCTTATCGCTTGTTGAAGCTTAGCAGCAAGCGCAACGTCCATAGCTACACTGCTGTTCGCAGATGATGAGCTTACTTTACTTAGACTATGTTTAGCGTTATGTAATACCAAGTAGCCTCGTTTCAACCAAAATTCAAAGTCATCACGTTTACCAAAGGCACTAATCCCCACGCTGTAATTGAGTTGTAAGTCTAGCCCTTTGATTTGATAAGTTTTTGGTAACTTATTTACTACCCTTTTTAATAACTCTTCGAGCGTGTGTGGGCTTTGGTTTTTAGTCGAGATACAGGCAAAAACACCGCTACCTAAATCAGCAATTTTAGCGGGTTGATTAATGCCACTACTTAAGTTAAAAAATTCTCTCTCAAAGCTCAATTGGCATTCTAATTCGTGCGCAACATGCTTAATTAATTCATATCCTTGGGAGGGCGTAATAATGGTATTTAGCGAGTTAAAATGACGTATTTTAACCAAACATAAAGTGGTGGAACGTTGCTGGGCTTTGAGTGCCATAAAGGCATACTTTAACTTTGCGCTATTGAGCAGTTTTGTTTGCTGGGTATGCGTGGCATGATATAAAGCGCGCTCACGCTGATAACGAACCCGATCGGCAAGTGCCATGGCCATGAGGACAATTTCACATAAGATGGCCATTAAAAAAGCATGACGTATTGAAAAGCTATAAGTGATAATGCCTGTAAGCTCTAAAGGCTGAATGGCTGCACCAATAATCAATGGCACCCATGAAAATACGTAAAACTTAGCCCATCTAAAGCCACTTTTTAATTTGTTATAAATTAAAATAAAGCAGACGATATAAAGTAATCCCAAAATTACAAAAAATATGGGGGCAGCTATATTTTCGGGAATAAAAAAGCTTAATGTACCGAGCACTAGCATTAGCCAGAGTAAACCAACACTTAATTTATAACGCCAGCAACGGTCTTTATGATATCGCAAAAACATGGTGCAAAAAGCGAGAGTGAAAAACGCAATAGTGTAATTAACGACAATTATTTTTTCGTGAATAAACAACTGCCATTCTAGCGGCCATAAATAAAAACCAAACCCCAGAACGGTGCCCATTAATGCTATAGCACTAATAATGTAGCCAATATAAACTAAGTACACGCGGTCTTTAATGCCAAAATAGAGTAATAGGTTATATAGTGAGGCCATTAACAATACACCCGTGAAAATTCCCCAAATGCCTGTTTGTGAGCGAACTAAGTCAACAAATACATTATGGCGATACAAGTGAATTGGGGTTTTACTGATCCCCACGGTATCTATTTTTATAATTAGTCGTTGTGTAGATTGGCCATCGAGGTTAAAGCGAATGTGGGGCACGCTGTACTTAAATAAAGTAAGACGTGGCTCTTTATCGCCAAGCTTATAAGTGTCGAGTAGTTGGTTGTTACTATTGAGCCGATATATGGTGAGATGATCTACCATCGGGTTATCAAAGTGGGCAACCACATCTTCTTGTTGGCTGCTTTTGTTTTCTAAATCGAGGCGTAACCAATAATTTTGCTGTTCAAAGCTCCAAGGTATATCGTTAAATTCTTGCTGTGTAAATAGCGCCTGCTTGGTTATTACTTCTGCAAAACTTTGTGTTTTGCTTTTGTCTATGTAATAAGCATGATCGAGGTAAACAGGGGTTATTTTATCTATGGTATAGCGTGATGGCATCACAAAGTTTGTTGCCAATGTGCTGATAATAAAAAAGATAAAAATAAGTATTACAACTGCTACCGCATGGTAGCGCAAGGTTTTAAATTCCAATATTAATCTATGTCCAGATTACTTTTTTATAGTGTTGCAGTAAAAAGCGCAGATAATCTGCGCTTTTATAAAATTTACTCGTTAGTTATCAATCGTTATGATTGTTCACGAGCAATTGCGCGATAAGCAATGTCAGTACGGTATTCCATGCCATCCCAGTTGATTTCATCAACCAGTTTATAGGCACGCTGCTGAGCTTGTGTAACTGTATTACCCAGTGCAGTAGCACACAGTACACGACCACCGGCAGTCACTATGCTATCGCCGTCTTGCTTAGTCCCTGCATGGAAGACTTTTTCGCCTTCAGGGTAAGTTACTTTCAAGCCACTAATCGCATCGCCTTTCGGGTAGCTATCTGGGTAGCCTTTGGCAGCTAAAACAACACCTACTGCAGCGCGTGAATCAAACTCAATGGTGGTTTTATCAAGCTCTACACGGTTAGCAGCTTCAATCAATTCAACTAAGTCTGATTGTAAGCGTAGCATCATAGGTTGTGTTTCAGGGTCGCCAAAACGACAGTTATATTCAATAACCTTTGGTGTGCCTGTCTCATCTATCATCAAGCCTGCATACAAAAAGCCAGTGTACGGATGGCCTTCGCTAGCCATACCTTCTACCGTTGGGTAGATCACTTCGTTCATAATGCGCTGATGAATTTCATCGGTTACTACAGGCGCTGGTGAGTATGCACCCATACCGCCAGTGTTAGGACCTTGATCGCCATTGTAAGCGCGTTTATGGTCTTGGCTGGTTGCAAACGGCAGTACGTTTTTACCATCAACCATGACTATAAACGACGCTTCTTCACCTTCTAAAAACTCTTCAATGACTACACGACTACCGGCGTCACCAAAGGCATTACCCGCAAGCATATCGCGAATAGCCTCTTCAGCATCGCGTTCGTCCATAGCAACAATCACGCCTTTACCAGCCGCTAAACCATCGGCTTTAATAACAATCGGTGCGCCTTTTTCTTTTAAATAGGCAAGCGCAGGGTCGATTTGTTCAAACGTTTGGTAATCAGCGGTTGGAATAGCATGACGTGCTAAAAAGTCTTTAGTGAACGATTTAGACCCTTCAAGCTGGGCTGCACCTGCTGTTGGGCCAAAAATAGCTAAGCCGTGTTCACGAAACTTATCAACAACACCTAATACTAGCGGCACTTCTGGACCAACAATGGTTAGCTCAACATTATTTTGTTGTGCAAAGCTAAGTAGCCCATCAAGATCTTCAACGTTAATTGCTACGTTCTCAAGTTTTGGTTCAAGGGCTGTGCCTGCATTACCTGGAGCAACATAAACAGTGTTTACTTTTGTATTTTGAGCGGCCTTAAACGCAAGTGCGTGTTCGCGGCCGCCGCTGCCAATGACTAATACATTCATGGCGAATTTCCTATTTAAAGCGGTTTTTTAAATTTCAGCGTCATACGGTCGCTTTCACCTATGGCTTTATATTTAGCGGCATCTTGCTCGCCAAGTCTAAGGCTCGGTGGAAGGGTCCATACCCCTTTAGGGTGATCGGCTGTATCAAGAGGGTTTGCATTAATATCGCTTTTTGCTTCAAGTTCAAAACCTGCTTGTTCAGCAAGTGCAATAACCACACTCTGCTTCATATAACCTGATGACTTTTGCATTTCATCGGCTTGCTCTTCGGGTAGGCGATGTTCAACTACGCCTAAAGTGCCGCCAGGCTTAAGTGCTGTATAAAAAGACTTAAACGCATTGCTCGCAGCGTCTTTGTCTTTACTCATGAACCAATTATGGACATTACGAAAAGTAAGTACCATATCGGCGCTACTTGCAGGTGCAATATCTAAATGAGTAGAAGGAGCAAACTCAGTAAGTTTAACGTCACTAAAGCGGGCATCTTCAGCGATTTTAGCTTTAAAACCAGCAAGAGAACGTTGGTAGTAACCTACCGATGAATCAGCAGGAAAATGCGCGGCATAATAGGTGCCTTGCTCTTTTAATGCTGGCGCTAAAATTTCACTATACCAACCACCGCCAGGCGCAATTTCTACCACAGTCATTGTTGGTTTAAAGCCAAAAAATTCGAGGGTTTCTACAGGATTGCGGTATTGGTCGCGTTCACTGCTGCGCTCACTTGCTTTAACTGCATTTGTTAATGCTGAGTCGTGGCCATGGTTGTGTGCCAATGCCATTGTTGAGCTTAATGACAGTGTGGCAACCAGTAGAGATTTTAGTGCAAATTTCATCGTCTAATCCTTCACATTATAATTGTTAGTCATGGTTATAGAATAAGCAGAATACGTGAATTTGATGCAAACAAAAAGAGCTAACTGAAGCAGTTAGCTCTTTAAGCGATTAATGGCGGAAATGGCGCATACCGGTAAACACCATTGCCATTCCAGCCTCGTCAGCGGCCGCAATCACTTCTTCATCGCGCATTGAACCACCTGGTTGGATAACAGCAGTAATGCCAGCCTCTGCAGCTGCATCAATACCATCGCGGAATGGAAAGAATGCATCTGATGCCATCACTGAGCCTTTTACTTCAAGGCTTTCATCAGCGGCTTTAATACCGGCAATTTTAGCTGAGTAAACGCGACTCATTTGGCCTGCACCTACACCTATAGTCATACCGTCGCGGGCATAAACAATGGCGTTTGATTTAACAAATTTAGCCACTTTCCAGCAGAATAATAAATCTTTAAGCTCTTGCTCAGAAGGCTGGCGCTTAGAAACAACCGTTAAGTCGCCTTGCGTTACCATGCCTAAATCACGGTCTTGAATTAGAACGCCGCCATTAACGCGTTTAATGTCATGGCCTGTGCCTTTAGCTGAAAACTCGCCACACTCTAATAAGCGAACATTTTGCTTAGCCGAGACTATTTGAGCCGCTTCTGCACTTACGCTTGGTGCGATAATAACTTCAACAAATTGACGTTCAACAATCGCTTGTGCAGTCTTAGCATCAAGCTCTTGGTTAAAAGCAATAATGCCGCCAAATGCTGACGTTGGGTCAGTTTTAAAGGCGCGCTCGTACGCTTCTAAGATATTATTACCAATTGAAACACCACATGGGTTAGCGTGTTTTACAATAACACACGCAGGTACATCAAATTCTTTTACACACTCAAGTGCAGCATCGGTGTCGGCAATATTGTTAAACGATAATGCTTTACCTTGCAGTTGAGTCGCTGTTGCCACTGACGCTTCAGTGATGTCGTTCTCAACATAAAACGCGGCATCTTGATGCGAATTTTCACCGTAGCGCATATCTTGCTTTTTAGTGAATTGCATATTAATAGTACGCGGGAACTTAGTATCGATAGCGGCTTCTTCTGTGTAATCAGGAACCATTTTACCGAAGTAGTTAGCAATCATGCCGTCGTATTGCGCTGTGTGCTCATAGGCGGCAATAGCTAAATCAAAGCGGGTTTTGTAAGTAGTTGAGCCGTTATTATTTTGCATTTCGCTAATAACACGGTCGTAGTCGTTTGCGTTAACAACAATCGTCACATCTTTGTGATTTTTAGCTGCTGCACGCACCATGGTTGGGCCGCCAATATCGATGTTTTCTATAGCATCTTCAAGGCTGCAGTTTTCTTGAGCGACAGTATTCGCAAAGGGGTATAAGTTAACTACAACGATGTCGATAGCAGAAATGTTGTTATCTGCCATTACGCCTTCATCTTGGCCACGACGAGCAAGAATACCGCCATGAATTTTTGGGTGTAGGGTTTTTACGCGACCATCCATGATCTCTGGGTGTCCGGTGTGATCTGATACTTCAGTTACTTTAATTGCATTGTCAGCAAGTAGTTTACACGTGCCGCCAGTTGAAAGTATTTCAACACCTTGTGCTTCTAGTGCACGGGCAAATTCAACAATACCGGTTTTGTCTGACACACTCAAAAGTGCGCGACGTATAGGACGATGTGTATCCATTGTAGTTTGATTTCCTCAGTTAATGAGCTAGCTTAGAAGCGCGTATTTTAACTGATTACGACTCAAAAAACGACTTATAACGACCCATAAAGCGTGAGCATTTTGCAATTTCGTTAATAAATTTTACAAATAAAAAAAGCACCCTAAGGTGCTTTTTACTCAAAATACTTTGTACCAGCTGTATTGGATTAGTAAGCAATTATAACGACAGAGAAATAAGTCAATAACAAGGCAAAAATTTTGCTGTGTAGTTATTCTACATAAAAAATTTTTAACGCAGTTAGGGGTTTATTTAGCTCGTTAGAATGATTACGGTTTCAGTATATACCCAAGCCTCCTCAAGGTGCAGAATTCAGCGTTTCACAGGTGCTTAATATCAAGGCGTTACTTTGCAAGAATGGTAGTCCCTTTTAAGAAGTAACAACGATGAGAGTGAGTGCCTGTGAAGCGCCTAAATGGTTGGTTTAAAAGCGATTTATACTGCGTTATTGATTTTAACAATAGAACCACTATTACTTGCAATCAATGCCTTGCCTAAATCGCTTTTAATTCCAACTGAAACTTGCACCTTGAGGTGGTTTGGGTATACCCGGTATTAGTTCATACCGTATTTTTTAAGCTTTTTACGTAAAGTACCACGGTTGATACCTAGTAAAATTGCCGCACGAGTTTGGTTACCACGTGTGTAAGTCATTACTTCTTCAAGCAATGGCGCTTCTAGCTCAGAAAGAACAAGGTCGTAAACGTCTTGCACATCTTGACCGTTAAGCTGTTTTAAATAGTGGTGAACAGCTTTTTTTACTGCATCACGCAATGGCTGCGGTTTCTCGTGTGACTGAACATGAGGGTTTGTGATAAATGGAGAAGTCACGTTTTGTTCGAACATTATAAAGTCTCTTTCTTTCTTAGTTAGCTGCTAGTGTTTTAAAGTATTGCTCTAATGCGACGACCTGTGCCTCTGAATTGTCGAGCGCATTAAATACTCGCCTAAACTGACCGTCACTGTCATGGGTTTGCAAATACCAAGATACATGTTTGCGAGCGATTCGTGCTCCCATTGGCTCACCGTAAAACACATGGAGGTTGGTTAAATGCTCCATTAAAATACTGCGCACCTCTGCTATAGCAGGTGGCTGCATATGTTCACCAGTTCGCAAATAGTGGTCTATCTCCCTAAATATCCAAGGGCGACCTTGGGCGGCTCGACCAATCATAATGGCATCTGCACCCGTATAGTCCAAAACCTGCTTTGCTTTTTCAGGTGATGTAATATCACCATTAGCAACGACAGGTATCGACACTGAACGTTTTATATCCCTAATTGTGGCGTACTCAGCATCACCTTTATACATACATGCGCGCGTGCGCCCATGTACAGCCAGTGATGCAATGCCATAACGTTCAGCTATTCTTGCAATCTCTACACCATTACGGTTGTCCTGATCCCATCCGGTACGGATTTTAAGTGTCACAGGTATATCAACCGCATTTACTACGGCATCAATAATCTCTTCCACGAGTTCTGGAAACTGTAATAAGGCTGAGCCTGCAAGTTTCTTGTTCACTTTTTTTGCTGGGCACCCCATATTGATATCTATGATCTGTGCACCGTTTGCAACATTGAATTGTGCGGCCTGTGCCATAAGCTCAGGGTCTGCTCCTGCAATTTGCACCGCACGTATACCCGACTCACCAGAATGATCCATTCGGTTCATCGACTTTTCGGTTTTCCAAACCTTCGGATTAGACGACAGCATTTCAGACACAGCAAGGCCAGCGCCTAAACGACGACATAGCTGTCTAAATGGTCTGTCCGTTATGCCCGCCATAGGCGCGACAATGACATTATTCTCAAGTTGGTATGAACCGATACGCACGATATTCAATAGGCCTCTTTTCAAGGGGCGCTAAGTTTACGGCTTTTTACGCAAAAATCAAAGGCTATAAATTGAACAAAAGTGACTTTTTTTTGCTCTTTTCGTATTGACATTTGATAACCGTATGACGAAGCGGTTTATTTGTGTGAATTTTGAACGGCTGTTACTTTTATAATAAAAAATCTTTATTTTTTATTATGTAAAAAAATAGTAAAGCCTGTTAAATACAGGCTTTAGATACGACTTTTGAGTTAATACTCTAAATTTTTTAATAACGCACTATTACGCTTTTTTAATGCCACTTACTCGGGTCCAATCGCCTTCAATGGCAATTTCATCGAGCTCAATAAAGGGCGCGTATATGTCAGCAACCGATTGTGCTTGTTCTTCTAAAATGCCAGACATCGCAATTTTACCGCCTGGCTTTAATAATCCTAAAATAACACTATGAAGCTCACGCAATGGTTGCGCTAAAATATTAGCCACCACAATGTCAGCAGTAAACTCAGGTTGGTTTTCTGGCAGGTACACTTCAAGCTTGTCAGCAACACCATTGCGATTAGCATTATCTAGGCTTGCTTCCAGCGCTTGTGGGTCAATGTCTATCCCAATCATGCGCTCAGCACCCAATTTTATTGCTGCAATGCCTAATATGCCTGAGCCACAGCCAAAATCGACCACGGTTTTACCAGTTAAGTCTTGGCTTTCTAACCATTTCAAACACAGTGCTGTAGTGGCGTGTGTGCCAGTACCAAAAGCAAGACCTGGATCAAGTAGTACATTGACTGCGTCTGGGTCTGGAATGTCGCGCCAGCTAGGACAAATCCAGAGTTTTTCGCCAAATTGAATAGGGTGAAAATTATCCATCCACTCTCGTTCCCAGTCTTTATCTTCGAGTTGCTCAATTTTGTAAACTAAATTGTCTTTTAGCTCATCATGGCGTTTTAATAACGCAACCACTGCGTTCATATCGTGATTAGCTTCGAACAAGCCAATTACTGTAGTGTCAGCCCAAAATACAACAGTGCCAATTTTAGGCTCATAGATAGGCGTGTCTTTAGCATCAATAAAAGTAACAGAAGCACTGCCTGCTTCCATTAATAGGTCACTTACTGCATCAGCGGTTGCAGCATTGGCATTGATACGGATTTGGATCCAAGCCATGTTTATTTCCTTGAAATAGAAAAAAGGCCGCTACAGCGGCCTTTTAAATTAACTTATAATGTAACGCTAGATTATTTAGCGTCTAAAAAGCTTTTCAGTAAATCAGAGCGAGAAGGGTGACGTAATTTACGCAGTGCCTTCGCCTCAATTTGACGAATACGTTCACGTGTTACGTCAAACTGTTTACCTACTTCTTCTAACGTGTGGTCGGTATTCATATCAATACCAAAACGCATACGTAGTACTTTCGCTTCACGGGCTGTTAAGCCAGCGAGCACGTCGTTAGTTGCGCCACGAAGAGACTCCATTGTTGCCGAATCGATTGGCGAATCAATAGTGGTATCTTCGATGAAGTCACCTAAGTGCGAATCTTCATCATCACCAATTGGTGTTTCCATTGAAATTGGCTCTTTTGCAATCTTAAGTACCTTACGGATTTTATCCTCAGGCATCATCATGCGTTCAGCTAATTCTTCTGGATTTGGCTCACGACCCATTTCTTGTAACATTTGACGTGAAATACGGTTCAACTTATTGATCGTTTCAATCATATGTACTGGAATACGGATGGTTCTTGCTTGGTCAGCAATAGAGCGCGTAATTGCTTGACGGATCCACCACGTAGCATAAGTTGAAAACTTATAACCACGACGGTATTCAAACTTATCAACCGCTTTCATCAGACCAATGTTACCTTCTTGGATTAAATCTAAGAACTGTAAACCACGGTTGGTGTATTTTTTAGCGATTGAAATTACAAGACGTAAGTTTGCTTCTACCATCTCTTTTTTAGCACGGCGCGCTTTCGCTTCACCAATACTCATGCGACGGTTTATATCTTTAATACGTTCAATGCTTAAGCCTGTGCTTTCTTCCATTGAAGTAAGTTTGCTAATACAGCGAAGTATTTCAGGCTTCACTTCTTCAAGTTTAGCTGAATGCTTTTCGTTTGCTGCAATTTCAATGTCAAGCCATGCTGTGTCAGTTTCGTTGTTTGCAAAATGCTTAACAAAGGTTTTCTTTGGCAGCTTTGAAACTTGAACTGCATGCTTCATGATAAGACGTTCTTGAACGCGAACTCTGTCCATCATTTCACGCATGTTATTAACCATGCGATCAAACTGTTTAGGCACGAGTTTAAAGGTTCTGAACAGCTCACCGATTTCTAAAATAGCGGCTTGAGACTCTGGATGAGAGCGACCTTTCTTATCGAATGTTTCACGTGCTTTGGTGTATAAATCACGTAAATTTTCGAAATGGATGCGCGCTTCTTCAGGATCTGGACCTGTATCTACTTCTTCTTCGTCTTCATCATCGCTGTCATCGTCATCATCGTCGCTATCATCAAGCTGTTTTTCACTTAATTCAGAACCAATGTTGGTGGCAGCAATAGGTGGTGCTTCTTCTGCATCAGGATCGAAAAAGCCAGAGATAATATCGCTTAGACGCATCTCTTCTGCTTCAAACTTATCCCACTGTTCAAGTAGGTAAGTGATCGCTTCAGGGTATTCAGCAACCGAAATTTGAACTTGGTTAATGCCTTCTTCAATACGCTTAGCGATAACAATTTCGCCTTCACGGGTAAGAAGTTCAACAGTACCCATTTCACGCATATACATACGAACAGGGTCAGTTGTACGGCCAATTTCTTTTTCTACAGTAGCAAGGGCTGCAGCGGCAGCTTCCGCTGCGTCTTCGTCTGTCGTGGTTTCTTGCATCATTAATTCATCGGCATCAGGCGCGTTTTCGCTAACCTTGATACCCATGTCATTAATCATGCTAATGATATCTTCTACTTGATCTGAGTCGATAATATCTTGTGGAAGGTGATCATTAACTTCTGCAAAAGTTAAATAACCTTGCTCTTTACCTTTTTGAATCAGAAGTTTTAATTGTGACTGAGGAGTTGGATCCATAGAGATTGTTTCTTCCACTCTGATAAGTTGATACAACAGGCGCCATCATGGAGTTTGCTCAAAGGCTAACCAGAATAATGTGACGCAGTGAATAGCACAGTATAACAGCCTAAATCAAATCTGACTAGGGTCTGTTGGTCTTTCAGGATTAAAGTTTGTTCAATCCAAGGGTGGTTTAATCGCGGCGCGAGGTTTGTAACCTAGTGGGCTAAGTAAAAACCGAACAAAGCTTCCGCGTCCTGCTCACGCCCCTTACCTACATCCATGTAGGCAACAAAGAGTAAACCTCCCTTGGGTCGAACCCAAAGGGCAGCGCGTGTTTGGCATTTATGCTGCGTTATCGCCTATTTATGTGAAATAACCACACTACATAGGCTCTGCCTTGTCTAAATACCAAACACACTGCTGTAAACTTAACCTCGAAAGATAAACAGACCCTAACTATTAGTCGTTTTTAACGCCGTCATTAGTAAATGACATTCTAGTCGTTCGTCGCTATTTAGGCCCTGTGTCTTGTCTTTTATTAATAGGGTCTCTAGTCGATAATTTAAACACTGATCTTCAATAAATTTGAAAGTATTTTGAAAAACAGTCTCTAAACGCTCTTCATTTATTTGATGTTGCCATGTCGCTAACTTAGTTAATGGCTCGTAGTCATCGGTGCCCCGAAATGATTCAAGAATTTGTGCGGTGGTAATGCCATCTTTTTGTAATGCTTGATGTTGTAGTCGCAATAATAAGCCAATACCTGCAATATTCATTTGAGCTAAATCGGGTAAATAGGGCACACTTTTAGCCAAGTTAGGGTGCTGAATTAAAATCCCTATTGCTTGGCGCATGGGTGTAATTTTAAATTTTCGTTCAATTGCTTGCTGCTGTTTTGGCGTTTTTAAGTGATTATTGAGTTGCTCACGGGTACGGCCAATCAATCGCCCAAGTTGCTCTAGGATATTTTCTTGGTAAAACTCACTTGGGATCTTTTCAATCAGGGGCAGTGCCGCACTGAGTAACTTAGCCTTACCGGAATCTAGTGTTAAATCAATCTCTTTACTTAGTTTATTAAACAGCACTTTAGTGAAGTCATCTGCGTTTTCAAGGCGTTGCTCAAAAGCTGCTTTACCTTCTTGTTGTACGAGTGAATCAGGGTCTTCACCATCGGGTAAAAATACAAAATGCAGTGCTTTGCCATCGTTTAAGTAAGGCAACGCATTTTCGAGTGCGCGCCACGCAGCATCTTTACCTGCACGGTCACCATCGTAACAACAAATAACTTTATCTGTGGTTCTAAATAAAGTGTGCATGTGCTCGCTGGTTGTCGCTGTACCAAGGGCTGCTACGGCATATTCAATACCTTGTTCTGCCAGCGCTACTACGTCCATGTAGCCTTCAACAATCAGTACATGGTCAAGCTTCTTGTGTGCTTGCTTAGCTTCATAAAGGCCATAGAGTTCAAAGCCCTTATGAAATATGCGCGTCTCCGGAGAGTTTAAGTATTTAGGCCCTTGATCGGCTTGCATTACTCGCCCACCAAAAGCAATAACGCGGCCGCGTTTATCACGAATTGGAAACATTAAGCGATCACGGAAAAAGTCGAACTGTTTGCCTGGGGTTTTCTCAGATGCGAGTTTAAGCTCAACTAATTGTTCTTTTTGTTCTTGGTTTCGCCCAAGTTGTTGGCAGAGCCCTTCCCATTCGCTGGGCGCATAACCTATCATAAACTTTTTAACGGTTGCACCGCTTAAGCCGCGACCTTTAACGTAATCGATTACCGCTTCAGAGTTACTGTGATGTTTTAACTGATGTTGATAAAAGCGTGCTGCATGCAGCATTAGATCATAGTCTGAACGTTTTTGTGCCGCTGTGCGCTCTGGTCCATTACTGCTCCCTTGTTTGCGAGGAACGTTAAGGTTAAGTAAACTGGCTAGTTCCTCAATTGCATCAACAAACTCGAGTTTGTCATACTCCATTACAAAAGAAATAGCATTGCCGTTAGCGCCACAGCCAAAGCAATGATAAAACTGTTTATCTTGCGATACGGTAAATGAAGGCGACTTCTCATTATGAAAAGGACAGCAAGCTTGATAGTCTTTGCCCGCTTTTTTCAACCCTACCTTTGAGTCAATCAGGTCGACAATATCGGTTCGTGCCAATAAATCATCGATAAAGTTGCGTGGGATCTTTCCAGCCATTGTTTAAAGTACAGCCCTAAGATAAATAGAAAAGTGATGAAAACGAATTATAATACGCAAAGATTTGAACACAAATGCATAATTTTTTGAAGTACTAAATCTCTAAACGAAGAAACCGAGCTCAAGGCTCGGTTTACTTCAATCATACTAAATGTATGTGGGGGGTATTAGGCAGTTAATCGTTGCTTAATTAAACCTGAGATTTTGCCCATATCGGCACGACCTTCGGCTTTGCTTTTGATTATACCCATTACTTTACCCATGTCTTGCATACCTGCTGCGTTAGTATCAGCAATAGCCGCGTCAATGAGAGCAATAATTTCTTTTTCACTCAATTGTTGAGGTAAAAAAGCTTCAAGTGCTGTAATTTCATTGGCTTCAATATCAGCTAAATCATCACGCCCAGCATCTTTGTACTGAGTGTAAGAGTCGCGACGTTGTTTAACAAGCTTCACTATAACGGAGGTAATACCTGCGTCGTCTAGTGTTATTTGCTCGTCAATTTCACGTTGCTTGATTGCAGCAAGTACCATACGAATAGGGTTAAGACGTTGTTTGTCTTTGGCTCTCATCGCATCTTTTTGCGCATCTTTTAGCGTTATTAAAAGGCTCATTTATACAAGACCTAATATATTAGTATAATTTAACGCGACGAGCGTTATCACGAGAAAGTTTTTTCATGTGACGTTTAACAGCAGCTGCTTTTTTACGCTTACGCTCAGCTGTTGGTTTTTCATAGTGCTCGCGACGACGAACTTCTGAAAGGATACCTGCTTTTTCACATGAACGCTTGAAGCGA
>Ga0208315_1000165_pt1 | contig 65810 bp, 56 predicted proteins | sample MalvireepMed_215_FD_184239 | JGI IMG/M metagenome (GOLD analysis project Ga0208315, IMG submission 184239) | Marine viral communities from the Global Malaspina Expedition - Malaspina viral metaG DeepMed_215 (SPAdes) (version 2) | ecosystem: Environmental > Aquatic > Marine > Oceanic | place...
CTATCAGGACAAAGCGGGCAAGGCGCCCGCTTTAAGTTTAACTATTAAAATTTGTTATGTCTTGTGTTTTTTAGTATCACTGAGTGGGCGGGTTGGTCGTAACCCTTGTTATCTCTCGCACTCTTCACAAACATAACTTGAATCCTCAAATTCTTTTCTATCAGTATAAATAAGTATCATTAAAAAGGCTATCAAAATAGGTTTTTGTTGGCTTTCTTACTAAGTTCAATTTGTTATTTTGATACTATCATATTTAGCCTGTTTTAGTTCATCCCGTAGCGTTAAATCTCATCGAAAATAATAGGGCGATTTATCAGTATCTTAGGGAAGAGTTGAATTTAGCGTTGCCAAATTACACGTCTGAGATAAGGAGAACAGAAGGTGTTTGCTATGATTGTTGAATAAAAAAGGGAGCTAGTGTAAGCGCTAGCTCCAACTTGTTTGGGATAGCGATTAAGCTGCGCAACAGGATAATTCAGATACGTCTTTATGAAAGGTTTGAGCGCATAGTTTCAACCCCTCTACCATTGTCAGGTATGGAAATAGTTGTCCTGCTAGTTCTTCAACTGTCATCTTATTGTGAATGGCAATGGCTGCACTTTGAATAAGCTCACCACCTTCATGAGCCAATATTTGTGCGCCTATCAGCGTACCTGTGGATTCCTCTGCAACTAATTTTATAAATCCATCCGTTTCAAAGTTTGCTAGCGCTCTAGGCACATTTTCCATTGGTAACACCCTACTTATCGTATCGATACCTTGCTGTTTCGCATGAGCTTCAGTGAATCCTACCGTGGCTACTTGGGGATCGGTAAAAATAACGGCAGGCATTGTCGATAGATCTAAACTCACATCACCACCAGTCATATTCGTTCCTGCTCGGCTGCCTGCGGCTGCCGCTACGTAAACAAATTGTGGCATGTTTGAACAGTCACCAGCAGCATATATTCCTTCGACATTCGTTTGCATTTTTGCATCGACCATTACTTCGCCTAGCTCGGTAACTTGAATACCAGCAGCTTTTAGGTTGAGCTTTTCAGTGTTTGCATGACGTCCCGTAGTTACAAGTAGTTTGTCAGAGGTAATTCGACCGTTGTTTGAATCGATAACAAAGTGTTTACCATCATGGGCAATGTTATTGGCACTCGTATCGGTAAGAACATTGATGCCTTCTTTTTTGAAGCACTTCTCCAACTCTTCACCTAACAGCGGGTCTTCCCTATACAGTAAGGTATGCCTTGCAAGCACTGTGACTTCAGAACCCAATCGACGATAAGCCTGAGCAATTTCCAGTGCTACTACCGATGAACCAATAACAACCAAATGCTCTGGTAAAGCAGATGCAAACAGTGCTTCGGTGGATGTCCAAAAAGGCGTATCATTCAATCCATTGATTGCTGGAATGGTGGGAGTAGATCCCGTAGCAATTAAGATTCTATCCGCACTAATTTCTTGTTGATCACCGTCTGGTTTATCAATAATCAGTGTGTTGGCGTTTTTAAAGCGTGCATAACCTTTGATAAGACTCAGGGAAGGGTTTGTATCTAAGATGTTCTGGTATTTAGCATGTCTCAACTCCTCAACACGTGCCGATTGTTGCTGCGACAATAAGGCTCGATTTAATTGCGGCTGGTGATTTTCAAGACCTGCAAATGGATTGTTACGTTGCTGCTCTGCGAGTTGTGCGGCTCTGATCAATATTTTTGATGGCACACATCCAACATTTACGCAGCATCCACCTATAACGTCAGCTCCTTCAATGATGGTAACTTTTGCGCCACCTTCAGCCGCCTTGGTTGCACAAGCGAATGCGCCAGAACCACTGCCGATAATGGCAACATGCAGATCTTTTTTATTTGACACAAACTGATCAGATGTACAACAAGAATTCTCCTGTATATAAGCTTGGTAGCCCTCTGATTCTAGGGCGTCAATCGCACTCTGGACGTTAAAATCTTCTGATGGAGTGATAGAGACTAAACTCTCAGCATAAGAGACAGACACGTCATGTACGCCATCTAGTTTGATTATTTTATTGTGAACCTTTGGTGCACAACTGGGGCATGTCATGCCTTGAATACTTAACTTGATCATTTTAACTCCTTAGTGTCAATATTGTCAGTTGTGTCACATGTGTCATCACAGCGATGGTAAGCAGGTGAAAATATATCCCACAGCGATACCAAGACCATTAACCCCAGCGCTGAATAGGTTACGTATGTACTCCACCCATATTTAAACCAAGGGTACAAAGACAATAGTAAAAGGACGGGAGCTATCATACCGATGGCGCTTCGTCGCCATTGTTTATGACTCAGCCACCCTAAACCATTTAGTACAAGTACAACCCAAGCAAAAAAGGGCAATAAGGTATTGATAAACAGTCCTTCCCACTGACTCAGGAATCCCATACCAATTGCAGCGCCTAAACTCGCAATTACAGGGAAACACATCGCACACCCCATCGCGGAAACGAGCGCTCCAATAGCGCCTGCTTTTTCTCCGAAACGCGTGGTTATATTCAGTAGTTTCTTCATAAGACTACTTAACTTTCTTGGATGGGTAGCCCGCATTCGTTGTGGCATCAGTGAGTGCTTTGATGGTGGCCTTTTCGTCATCAAATGTTACCAACGCTAATTTAGTGTCATACGATACTTTGGCGAGTTTCACCCCATCAACGTTTTCTAACGCTTTTTTAACGGTAATCGGACAGGTCACACAGTTCATGGTAGGAACTTCCAGCGTAACCGTTTGTTCTTTTGCAACCACAGACGCCGCCGACACGCTAAGTAATAAACAAGTTATTAATTTTTTCATAATGATATTCTCCGTTTTAAATATTTTTCAAAAACTTACGCAAACCAAATGATCCAGTAATTACTCGTCACAAGGACAAGTGCGACTAATGCTGATACCCAAAAAGTGACTTGTCTGCGTTTTCTTGTTTTTGGAATTGCACATGCAGTGCCTTGCTCACATTTTTCGATAGGTCGATGAACTTTCCAGCCTGCGAACCCAAATGCAGCAATAACCAAAACTATAAAGATTGGTCTGTATGGCTCTAATAGCGTTAGGTTACTTATCCAAGAACCGCTAATGCCGAGTAAAAGCAAAACCAACGGTCCAGCACAGCATAATCCTGCACCAATGGCTGCAATTACCCCACTAATCAAAGGTAAGTTTGAATCTTGGTTCAATTTGTCATACTCCAGTTTATGAACTTAACTAGAGTATAAGTGCCGTATCTAGGTACGGAGTCAAGCGTTTTTTGTTATTTTGAATTCGGTTGAAGTGAGTCAATGACTGGGCAGGTGTTTTTATCGGCATTAGAATGACATAAACCAACCAACTCGGTTAACGCGTTTTGTAATTTTTTTAAATCACTGATCTTATCGGCAACAGATTCTAGCTTGGCTTCAGCCAAATCTTGAACTTGGCTACATGGGGCGTCGTTTAATTTCAGTAGATTCTCAATCTCTTTTAAAGAAAACCCTAATTCTTGGGTACGTTTAATGAATCTCACTCTGTTCACAATTTCATCAGAGTAATGTCGGTAGCCTGTCTCTGGTTTAACAGGTTGTTCGATTAAACTTTTGCGCTCGTAAAAGCGGATAGTTTCGACATTCACCCCAACTTCTTTTGCCAGTTTGCTAATAGTTCTGTTTGGCATAATGTGGCCTACCTTTGGTAAATTTTTGTTTCATTTTACAGATATGCTGCTTATATCGATACGGTTAAATTAGTAACGGTAACCCTATCGATTATCTACAACTCGTTCAAAGTGGTTGTAGAGAAGGGTTCGCCGATTTAAAGCATTAGACTTTTGTAATGCAGAATAAAATGTACATCGACAACCGACTAAAATTGCTTGCTTTTTAGCTCTTGTCACGGCGGTGTAAAGCAAGTGCCTATCAATATTTCTGCTGTTTTTAACTACGATAATGACACGCTCATATTGAGAGCCTTGAGACTTATGTACTGTCATCGCATAAGCACGCTCAATATTGCATAAATCATTCAGTGCTAGCTCAACGATGTTACCTTCAAAGTCAATGGTCACCGCTTCATCATTGGAGCTTAATACTTTACCGACGGAGCCATTGCGAATGTCTTTTTTATAGTCATTGCGAGTGAACATGACCATTTCGCCAACCTTAAGTGGTCTACCATCAATGTTATGATTTACATTGCCAAATTCCGTGTGCTCAAGCGTTAGCTTTTCACCAAGTGCAAACTCATCGTAAACATGACTATTAATATTAACAACGCCGCCTTCTTGGTGCTTAACTGATGACAGCAATACAACGTTATCATCTGAGCCATTACCGCCAAGTTCTCGATAAACTTTCATGCACATTGCTTCAATGTTGCTAGGCTCACAATCGATAAAGCTAACACCACTACCTGATCCTTGATACGGAGTAAATGGTACTTCAATCTTGTTTGATGGGTAGTTGCGGATCGCAGAGGCAATGTTTGGAATACCAGAACTTTCCGACTGGCGTTTAACAACGGTTAAGTGTGGGTTTGCCAAGGGGAGGTTGACCAACACATGTAGGCCAAGCCCAACACCGACAGGTGGCAACTGCTCTTGGTCACCCGTTAAAATAATACGTCCACATTTTGGTACACGCTTTAATACCTTAAGTAACGACAAAACATCCACCATAGAGGCTTCATCGACGATAATCACCGCGTCGTCGTCAATGTCTTCTGGTTTTACGTTATGCATGAAGCCAGCTATGGTCATTGCTTCTCTGCCTGTCGCCTCTGTAATGCGCTGTGCGGCTTTTCCTGCTAACGCCATGAGAATGACTTGCTTAGTTTGATTTAAGCTCTCTAGGGTGTAGCAAATAGCTTCTATCACGGTTGTCTTACCACAACCTGCACCACCCGTGAGTAGAGCGATAGAATTAGTGCAGCATTGCAGGACGGCATTTCGTTGTTGCTCCGTTAGTGAAAAGCCTACGCCTAGCTCAAAGGTGTCGATAACGCTATCAACTCGTTTAGCAAGGGCTTGGCTAAACGATTTTTCACTTAAATGCTTGATGTTGTTGGCAACCGAAGATTCAACAATATCCATGCTTTTTACTTGCACAAGGTTGTCGTGAAATTCCAATTCGCCTTGTTCAACAGCTTCGTCAAACGCCTTTGTGCCAAGTGCTTTGCCAAGCATACGGTTAAGTTGATATTTTACTTTAGATGTTTCAAGGCAGGTATTACCTGAGTTAAAGCCATTAAACATCACTTGTTTTGCATAAGCGATAAGGCGTTCAGGCGCATCTTCTTTCATTTTTAGACGGTCTAGGGCGTAGGCATCGATTGCCGATAAGTCCGCCATGAATGCGGTTAGGAAATACGGATTCTTTCTGATCTGTTCATAAGCTTGCTGTTCCCATATAGTGATGACCGAATCGCCGATATGAGGTGGCACGCCTAACTCATCAAGTAGACGTAATGCGCCTAGTTCTTCGTATTGGTTTAGCCCATCAATGATGCGCTGAGCCACTTCCTGACCCACAATTGGCAATAAACGTTTGATATCCTTATTTCGAGCTATGTCGTACAGGGTGTCGCCAAAGAAGGTGACAAGCTTTTCCGCTTTGATCTCGCTGATACCTTTAAAGTCTGGTGACTCTGCCAATAAGCGCTTAAGGTTTTCATGGGCGGCTTTAACAAAGTCCATTTTAGTCGGTGTGATGGTTTTCTCAATCGCTGTGGTGCCATCTTTCCACTTGATAGGTGTTTGCTCGACTTGGCCTTTTACATGCCAGATGTGCATCTCTTTAAAAAGGCTAGGGGAGCGAGCAATTTGGTGGTTGGCTTTTACGACAAAACGTTGATTACTACCGACAGCAACGGCTGAAAATATAACGCCGCCGATGCCACCACGATGTCTTATTTTGCGTATTTGTAGCTCACCTTCAAACACACTCATTAAAGCCGTCCAGTCGCTAATAAGTAGTCTTCAATTGCGGTGAGTCGTTTGAGTTTGGCTTTAGCTTCTTCTAGCTCTTTTGTGGTTTTATATAATTGTTCTTCAAGTGCTGCATTGGTTTCTTGAGATTTTTTCAGCATACGCTTATCAACGCTGGATTTGCCAGTGGTTGCTTTAGCCGAGTGTTGCTCGGAAGGCGTACTGTTATCTTCAATCAAGATGCCTTTTGCAATTAAATCAGCCTTAACTTCATTATATTTGGCTTTGATCTTTGAGTTCTCGGTAATTCGTTTTCGGTCAAACTCACATTCTCTGGCGATCATTTTTTTATTGAGATCTAGTCTGTTGGGCAACACAAAGTCTTCCCAGTCGGCTTCATTGTATCGGGCTTCAACAAAAGCGAGAAACCGTTCATAGTTTTCTATAGCTTTGGGGTTGCTCATTTACGCCTCCTTATGTTTTTTCAGGCGCTTAGGGTAAACGAACTCGGGATCAATACCTTGGTCTTCAAGTATTTGATAGCAGTCATTTAATCTTAACTGTAACGTAGAAATTGTCTCGGCTTGCTCAGCTACTTTTGCCTCAAGTTTTGCTATTTTTTCATTATCACCAGAGATCGGTGCGCCTTCAGATAGCGACTTATCGACCTTTATTTCTTTGAGTAAGTCTTTTACCCTCTGAAATTCTTTCATGTACTTGTCACAGCGGTACAATGTGGGCTTGCTGATGCCTAACTGCGAGGCAAAATAATCATGCTTGAACTCATGTTTGTATTCTGGACTTGTCTCAAAAAACTTAAGGGACATAAGCGCATTAGCAAGCCATTTAGGATCTTTTTTATTAGGTTGCTTACTCATCGTTTACCTCAGGTGTGTAGACTTGAACAATATCAATTAGCTGATCGTTATTACTGCGTTGTCGTTCATAGGCTTTTAATGCATTTTCACATCCTTTGATGGTGTCGATGCAGTATTGAACGTGTTGATCTAACGGCTCCTGTTTGTTCAATGCCTCACTTAGCTCTTGGTAGTTTGGGAGCAGCACACTTAGCTGGTTCTCATAATGTGTTTTGGTATTGATAATAGATGCTTTTGCCTCTTCATCGTTGGGGTCTATGCCGAAATGCTGACAGGCATCTCCATCGTTGCTTCTTAAGCACATCATGCCTTTCTCGCAAGGGCTAACATCTAAGTCTCGATTGCAGGTTCCCCAAGGCGTGAAATGGACGACTGAAAGTGTGTGGCTAAGCGCCATTTCAATCTCGTCAAGTGACACATTGTTTTCTCTCATGCGTTTAATACGTCTGCCGAGCACATCATCAGGAATGGAGTCTTCAGATAGATAACGTTCACGTATTTCTTCGGCACGCTCTTTAGCTGTTCGATGATCGTAGTTTCGGGTTTGACCTGCGGTGCGCCCCATAAAAAGGTCGATCATCATTTCGTTTTTACCAGAGCGTTTCATGGCGTCGGTTAGCCAGTGCCTAAACTGATGTGATTCAACATTGACGATATTGCCATCCTCATCACGAACATCGTAACGCTGAAAAAGGCTTTTTGCTCTTGATGAATCTTTCTTTAGCCATCTAGTAAATGATTTCGGTCTCATCGGTAATGGTAAAAATCCGTGAGAATTACTGCCACCATCAAAGGTATCTTCTTTTGCTATAAACAAAAAATCACTGAAAGGCATCTTAAAAGCATAAGAGGTAGAAACGATTTCTTCTGTAATATCTTCGCCATCATCATTACTTTCATAGACTTGTTTTTGCATGTCATTGTAACGTTGCATTGCTATCTCACTTAACGCCTCTTTAGAAATTACAACTTTCAGGTTTTTAGGAGTATTAGGTGATGTTTTTATGGTTACTTTATCGACAATGGCATCAGCATAGGGTGCTTTTTCTCTGAGGTTGTTAAATCCCAAGCCAGAGGTGTGAAATTCACCAGTTTTGCCTACCTCACTTCTAAGAAAATAACTCGAAGGTTTATAGCCTGCTTCCTGAAGCGCTGTACTAAAGTATTCGTCCCTATCAGGGAAGTGTAAAACGTTAATAACGGCTTGTTCTCTATGTTGCTCAATACTTTTTGCCAGTGCTCTAAATGGCGCTGTAATTTCTAAAATACGCTTATGTGATTCGAGGATGATTTCTTGCCACATCAAGGGGACAGGGCGTGCTGAAGCGAGTTCTCCTTTTTCAGTGAGAACTCGCAAATACCAGCGTTCATTGGTCTCATCAAATCCTATGCAGTCTTTGTGCAATCGGCACACTTCACCGATACGAAGCCCAAAGGCCATAAAGAATGGAATAGCTAAAAATCGAAGTTCATCATAGCCAGATTTCATTACAGGGTAGGCGGGTTCTTCCCCTTTAGATATAAGTGTTTGGTCTGCTTCAAATCGACGTTTAGCGATACCAATATACTTGTCTATATTAACGTTGAATTTTTTGTCTCTTCGCTTTTGGTATTCTTCGGTTGTGACATCGTTTTGTTTGTTGGCAGGATTAGCCAGCTTTACTTTTGGAGCAAATGATGGACACAACTTTTTTGGCACTAAGAAGGTTTTTACAAAAGCGACTGTTTCTTTATATTTTTCAAAAACAGAACGTTTTGCAAAGTGCTTATCGAGCGTACTTGGAAGTTCGTCAATGTCTGCTTGTTTTAAGGTAATTATGCTGTCGAGGTCGTAATTGAAGTGGTCAGCAAGCCAGAAACAGCCAGCAATCGAAGCGACAATTGACTTGTTAGCCTTACCTTTTTTGATATGTATAAGAGTGTAAAGTTTGGCTATATCACACCATATGTCGTCCATAGGGACTCTAGCTTCAACAGGTGTCTTGCCTGTGACTAATTCGCCAGTATTATCATATCGCTTAGTGAAGTAGATATTCTTGTTTTGATAAGTCCAGTAGAAGTCGTCCCATTCACCGATCAACGTTTTATTATCTTGCATAGATTTAAAGGTCGGCAATTCATCTTCAATTAATGCTTTTACAGCGCCTAATAGTCTAGTCTGTTGCTTATTGAACTTATGTTGCCCAAGTTGCGTTACGCCATTCATTACTCTTCGCCTTTCATTGATTTAATGGCTTCGACAATTTGAATAGCGCCTTCCCATGCTTCATCAAGTTGGTGTAAAACTGCTCCTGATGAATTGGCTTTTACGAAGTCTCGCTCAGCTTCAATGACCTTAAGTTGTGCTTCATGGTCTGCATTTTTAAAGGGGCGGAAGCGAGAGCAGCTATAACAACTTACTGTAGGGTGCATCTCGCATTGAGTTTTCTTTAAACATTTGCCAAGATTGGCAATGTCACTCACCCTAATTAAAGTACCTTCGACATTGCCATCGTTTTCATCGACGATGAAACCTTGCCATCTCATAACTGCACTTTTGATGGTGTTAGATGACTCGAAACTGTCGTCGATAAAATCAATTAAGTCTCGGTTATATCGAAAGTAATGCTGCACACTGGCAACGGTACTGTGATCCAAAGCTATTGCAACTTCTTCAGGGGTTTTTCCTTCCATGACCATGCGTGTACCGAGTGTATAGCGAAAGCGGTAACAGGTGATCTTAAGTGGAGTGGGATTGCCGTCGTCATCAGTTATATGGCGAGACTGGATGTTTAACAAACTTCTGCTAAATCTGAATAGTTCAGTGATGTTTTTAGAGTACAGATGCCAAGCATATTCTTTTAATTTCTTCTGCCCTAATAACTCTAAATGGCACGTTTCTGCTTTTAAAAGAGGACGAGGAAGACTATTGCCTTCGAGGTCAAGCATATTGATTTCTGAATATGTTTTGTTTAGTTCAGAGATATCCTCTGCTAGATGGCTTGGTAACTCTCGTAATACGAAGTTGTTCTTATTCCGTCTAAGCTGCGCTGTTCTACCTTTTACACGGGGAATGTTAATAAACCAAGCTAAAAGTTTGTCGTCGTAATAAACATCATCTTCTCTTAACAGAGCTAATTGAATTGGTCGTAAGCCAAATTGCATTGCTAATTTAAAACAAATACGGGTTTGTAATGGAACATTCTCTTGATGAATGGCTTGAGCTATTTGTGCTACTTCGGTACGAGTAAAAGGTCCGTTTTCGTGATCGAGAAGAGATACTCTTAGTTTCCCACCAGAGTTGGGGATTTTTATTTCATCCAGTTTAAATATTAGATTTTCATCAAAGCCCCAATATGCATTTTCTATAGCGTAATTTGCAAACATTCGCATCGACAGCCAAATCATTTGATTGTCTTTGTTTTTCTGTATTATCGAAGATATGTTTGAAGCAATTTCTTTAGAAAATGCACGTTCATTGTTAAGAGCTTTATCTGATAATTTGATACTTTTAAGAGCCTGAAATCCATATGATAAATGACCGATGGATGCTGGTGAACGTTCAATTGCGAAGTCTATCCAGCACTTTACAGCTATGTAGTTTAGGTAGTGATAATCTGAGTATGACTCTGAGAGAGCGTAATTTTGATTGCTCTTTCCAACATTGATAATTTGGAGCTTAGTTTTAAGCCGCTGATTGCTTTCTCTTATAGAGATTTTTTGACCGTGAAATGAGGTGAACTGGGCAGGAAATGGGTCATAATCGCCATTTAACCGAGCTACTTCATCATATAGGTCTTGATAAGGATCGTTATCTTGCTCTGGTAAATAAATCGATAGTGCGTGCGCCATTTAGTCTTCCTTTCCTCTTAAATAATCACTGATCTTTCGTTGCAGGTGGGCTTGTGTATATCGCCTTGTCATATCACTGGTTGTTGACCAGCCGCCCCATGTGGTCAGTAAATCCTGTGTTTCACCCGCTTGTGTCATTGGGGAGTTGGAGTCTTCGTATTTTGTATCAATATTGCTTCGTAACTCTGTGCCTCGTGTAACACGGAATCGGTGTGGGTGAATGACATCAGCAAGGTTTGGGATTGTTTGGTATATTTTAGTGATCATATAATCCAACCCTGACGTTGTCAGAGCACCACCATCTTTTTCGCTGATAAATAGATATTCCGTTAGGCTCCCTTTAAAAGGTTTTCTAAGAAAGGGACGATGTTCTTCTAGGTAATCTAAAATGAGCGCTGCTAGACCACGACTGATTGGAAGCTCTCTAAAGCGAGTTTTATGTGACGCACCATCTTTACGGTTTCTGAACGCTGAGTCTTCTGAAAATTGAATAACGACTGTGGGATTTGTCGTTAGCTTTAGATCTTGATCTGAACGAATGAGCACTAACTCGGATGCTCGACATCCTAATTCCAATAAAAGCAGTATGGCACAAGCATTACGCACCTGTAATTGACGTCGAAATGGATTGATTTCATTGGTAAATGAGTCAGTAGAAGGGCGTATTATCTTTTTGATGATGTCTATTTCATCGTTGTTTAATGGTTCTGTCTGCTTAGTAGCATTATCGACTTGCGCTTTTGAGTAACGTTTCTTTGCAATCCAGCCACAAGCTCTATCCACTGATTTTTGAACTTGTTCTTTCTTATCGTAGTCATCAAGCCTTTCAATATAACGGTTGTAGTGAAACTTCAAAAACAAAATGATGGAATCAATACGTCGGTTGTAAGTCGAGGGGGCGATACTTACACCGTCCTCTAACTCATATTTGAAATTGTGCAGTAGGAAAGTACCAAGGTTATTGACTTGGCGATTGGTCAATATATTGAGTTTGGCAGCTTCTTCGAAAAACGTTTGATGCTCATTAGCGCAGTATTCATAGAACACGCAAAGATCATTTAGGCGATTGAGGGTTGTGTTGTATTTGGAGGATAGCCATAAATCCCACCCCCAGATCGCCGCACTAGGTTCTGGTAAGCAATGGTTGTGCGTATCAACCAGCATGGGCAAGGTTTGGTTGCCGTATCTCGGATTGGTAATTTTTTCAGTTTTATAACGCAAAATGATACCAAATAAACACAGGGTTAATATGTAATAGAATAATACAAAAAAGGGAAGTGTCAAACACTTCCCTTAAGTCTATGTTTTATATATTTTTACGTATAGTTATCCACAAAAATGATACTTTTACAAAAACACAGTGGTCATATTTTACACGCGCCGCCTGCACAATCATCATCTTCCACTTCTGGAGCGTCTTCTTGTGCATCTGATGCGCCATCACGGGTGTTATGGTAGTACAGTGTTTTAACACCTAGCTTGTAGGCACCAAGTAAGTCTTTTAGTAAGACTTTCATAGGTACTCTACCGCCTTCGTATTTATTTGGATCATAATTAGTATTCGCTGAAATCGTTTGGTCGATAAATTTCTGCATTATGCCTACTAATTGTAAGTAACCATCGTTTGATGGGATATCCCACAGTAACTCATAGCTATCTTTAAGGCGTTCGTACTCAGGAACAACTTGCTTTAAAATACCGTCTTTACTTGCTTTAACACTAATATGGCCACGTGGTGGCTCAATGCCATTGGTTGCATTAGATATTTGCGATGATGTTTCTGATGGCATTAATGCGCTCAGTGTTGAGTTACGCATACCGTGCTCTTTAATGCTGGCTCGTAACGTATCCCAATCAAGATGAAGTGGTTCATCACAAATTTTATCTAAATCACGCTTGTACGTATCCGTTGGCATAATACCTTGTGAGTACGTTGTTTCGTTAAATTTAGGACAGGCACCACGTTCTTTTGCCAACTCGTTAGACGCTTTCATTAGGTAGTACTGAATCGCTTCAAATGTTTTGTGCGTAAGCGCATTTGCGCTGCCATCAGAATAACGCTTACCGTTTTTAGCTAGGTAGTATGCGTAGTTAATAACGCCTATGCCTAGCGTACGACGTCCCATAGTGGCATTTTTGGCTGCCGGCACAGGGTAGTCTTGAAAATCAAGTAGGTTATCAAGTGCGCGTACTGCAAGCTCAGCTAACTCTTCTAGTTCATCTAAAGACTCAATCGCGCCTAAGTTAAACGCAGATAATGTACAAAGTGCAATTTCACCTTCTTCATCATTCACGTTGTTAAGAGGCTTAGTTGGTAACGCAATTTCTAAACATAAGTTAGATTGACGGATCGGAGCCACTTTTGAGATAAACGGACTGTGTGTATTACAGTGGTCAACGTTTTGTAAGTAAATACGACCCGTGCTAGCACGTTCTTGAGCAAACATAGAGAACAGCTCAATCGCTTTAATTCGTTTTTTACGAATTGACTCGTCTTGCTCATATTTTACATATAGCGCGTCAAACTCGTCTTGGTCTTCAAAAAATGCATCGTAAAGGCCAGGCACGTCAGAGGGGCTGAATAACGTAATGTAATCGTCTTTAATTAAACGTGAGTACATGAGTTTATTAAACTGTACGCCGTAATCTAAGTGACGTACGCGGTTATCATCAACACCACGGTTATTTTTAAGTACCAGCAGATTTTCTACTTCTAAGTGCCAAAGCGGGTAGAATAAAGTAGCTGCACCGCCACGTACACCGCCTTGCGAACAGCTTTTAACCGCTGTTTGAAAGTGCTTATAAAACGGAATACAGCCTGTGTGGTACGCTTCGCCGTTACGAATAGGGCTACCTAATGCACGAATACGTCCGGCATTTATACCAATACCAGCACGTTGAGAAACGTATTTAACAATGGCTGATGAAGTCGCATTAATTGAATCTAAGCTGTCGCCACACTCAATCAGTACACATGAGCTAAACTGACGCGTTGGCGTACGCACACCCGACATAATTGGTGTAGGTAAAGAAATTTTAAATAGTGAAACCGCATCGTAAAAACGTTTGATGTAATCAATACGCGTTTCACGTGGATAATCTGAGAATAAGCTTGCTGCTACTAATATATATAAAAACTGCGCGCTTTCGTAAATTTCACCGGTTACACGGTTTTGTACTAAGTATTTACCTTCAAGCTGCTTTACTGCTGCGTAGCTAAAGTTAAGATCGCGTGAATGATCTAAGTAAGTATCTAGTTCATCAAGTTCTTGCTCTGTGTAATCAACAAGCAAATGGGCGTCGTAGCGTTTTTGTTCAACCATGTTAGTAACGTGGTCAAAAAGACGCGGTGGCTCAAATTGGCCATACGCTTTTTTACGTAAATGGAATACAGCTAAACGAGCAGCAAGATACTGATAATCAGGTGATTCTTTTGAGATCTGATCCGCAGCGGCTTTGATAATCGTCTCATGAATATCTTTAGTACGAATACCGTCATAAAATTGAATATGTGATTTAAGTTCAACTTGTGAAACCGAAACGTTGTTTAAACCTTCGGCGGCCCATTCAATAACGCGATGGATCTTGTCTAGATCAAGCGGCTCTTTACGGCCGTCACGTTTGCTTACAGATAACTGTTGGTTCATAGTTTTGCCTGTATTCCTTGGGAATTAAATATTTTTGACCAATGAGTGCACTTAAAATGCCTAGTGCCTATTCTTTTATTGTTATTTATACCGCTTAGGTAAATTTAATTGAATAACATTTAGCCACAATATCTGGTGTTGTTCAAATTAGAGATCACAAGATAGTGTGGTCTGTGATCTTTTGCAAGGGACAGAAACCGCTCTCATTGTGGATAACGTTGGGATAACGTAATTGTGTTAGTAGGCATTAACCTTTGATCATTCGGTTAAGTTGAAATTTGTAAAAATCAACTAAGGAAAGATTAAATTTACGCTTTTTAAAAATAAATTTTGTCTGCTTTTTTTATCATCAAGCTTTGCGTAAAAACTAACACAATCACAATATGTAGTGTTTATTAATTAACATGGCACTATATGTGGTTAAAAGCATCTATAGGGCTATGCCAATTAAAATCTGCATTCCAAGCCAGTGCTTCGTCTACACTCGGTACATATCCCCACAGTGCGGTAGCGGTGTGCATATTCGCAGCTTTTCCTGCTTGTATGTCCCGCTGTGCATCACCTATATACAGGCAACGCGAAGGATCAACACTCATTTGCTCAGCACAATGTAATAAAGGAAGGGGTGAAGGCTTAGATTCTGCTAAGGTATCACCGCTTATCACAATTTGCGCACTCTTTAACGCAGGAATGGCCCTGACTAAAGGATCGGTTAAAAAACCAGGCTTATTTGTCATAATGCCCCAAGGTATTCCTTTATTATCAAGTGCAATGAGTAGTTGCTCTATACCAACAAAACATTGGGTATGGGTGGCAATATTGGCAGCGTAGTGTGCAACTAGCTCTGCTAAAAGTTGCTCTTGCGGTTGTTGCGCCCAGCCTTCTTTAAAACCAGCAGCAAGTAAGGCTGCTGCGCCATTTGAAGCTGCGGGGCGATATATATCACTGCCTACTTGGTATTGTTGATGATTATGCAGCACACTATTAAGTGCAGCGCCTAAATCATCAGCGGTATCAAGTAAAGTGCCATCTAAGTCAAACAGCAGTGCTTGATATTCAATTGGGCTAGCAGGTGTTTGCGAGCTTGCCATTACACTAACTTCTCAAAATGCAGCATATAATTTACGCTTACATCATCATTCATTGTGTATTGCTTAGAAAGCGGGTTATAACTTAAACCAGCACTGGCACGTACTTTTAAGCCAGCTTGCTCTGCCCATGCAATTAATTGTGCAGGTTTAATAAACTTTTTATGGTCATGGGTACCTTCAGGGACCATTTTTAACAGTTTTTCAGCACCGACAATAGCGTATAAGTAAGCTTTTGGGGTTTTATTAAGAGTAGAGAAAAAAACATCGGCCCCAGGTTTTGCTAATTTAGCGACCGCATGAATAATAGAAGCGGGGTCGGGGACGTGCTCTAACATTTCCATGCAAGTGATCACATCAAAGCGCTCAGGGTGCTCATCAGCAAATTGTTCTGCAGGTACTTTTATATATTCAACGGGGACACTTGTTTCTAAGCTGTGTAACTTGGCGACAGTTAAAGGCTCTTGCCCCATATCGATACCTGTTACGTTTGCGCCCATTCGTGCCATGCTGTGACTTAAAATGCCACCACCACATCCTACATCGAGGGTTTCTTTATCAAATAACCCTTTAGTTTTGTCAGCGATAAAATCTAATCGTAATGGATTAATTTCGTGTAAGGGTTTAAATTCGCCTTCTAAATCCCACCAACGCTCTGCGATGGCTTCAAACTTTGCTATTTCTGCGTTATCTACATTTTGATGTTCGGTCATAAAATACTTCCTCGTCAATCTGAGGCCATTATATAGGCCTAAATTGATAAATCGCAAAGTTTTGCGCCTGTAAATTAAAATTAATTGTGATAGCATGGTTACTTAGAAATAATAACAAACACTCTTAATACCTAATACTGGGTTGTTAAGAGCTGATACTGAAGGAATGTGATATCAAATGACTGATCTCGCCAATGAAATTCTGCCAGTCAATATTGAAGACGAGTTAAAAAACTCCTACTTAGATTACGCCATGAGTGTAATTGTAGGACGTGCATTACCAGACGTACGTGACGGTTTAAAACCTGTTCACCGCCGCGTCTTGTTTGCAATGAACGAGCTTAGTAATGACTGGAACAAGCCTTACAAAAAATCGGCCCGTGTGGTCGGTGACGTAATCGGTAAATACCACCCACACGGCGACAGTGCAGTTTATGACACCATCGTACGTATGGCTCAGCCATTCTCTCTTCGTTATATGTTAGTTGATGGTCAGGGTAACTTTGGTTCGGTTGATGGTGATTCAGCAGCGGCAATGCGTTATACAGAAGTACGTATGGCAAAAATGTCGCACGAATTATTAGCCGATCTTGAAAAAGAAACGGTTGATTTTGTGCCTAACTACGATGGCACAGAGCAAATTCCTGATGTATTACCGACTAAAATACCTAACCTGTTAGTTAATGGTTCGTCAGGTATTGCTGTTGGTATGGCGACAAATATTCCGCCACATAACTTATCAGAAGTAGTGAATGGCTGTTTAGCGCTTATTCAAAACCCTGAGTTAACCATTACTGAGTTAATGGATTATATTCCAGGTCCAGATTTCCCAACTGCGGCAATTATCAACGGTAAAAAAGGCATTGAACAAGCTTATCAAACCGGTCGCGGTAAAGTGTACATGCGTGCGCGTGCTGAGATTGAAATCGATGAGAAAACCGGCCGTGAAACAATTATTGTTCATGAAATCCCTTACCAAGTTAACAAAGCTCGTTTGATTGAAAAAATCGCAGAGCTAGTTAAAGATAAAAAAATTGAAGGGATCAGCGCATTACGTGATGAATCAGATAAAGACGGTATGCGTATCGTTATTGAGATCAAACGTGGTGACGTAGGTGAAGTTATTCTAAACAACCTTTATTCACAAACTCAGTTACAAACTGTGTTTGGTATGAATATGGTTGCGTTAATTAATAACCAGCCCAAGTGTTTCAACTTAAAAGAAATGCTTGAAGAGTTTATTATTCACCGCCGTGAAGTTGTTACCCGTCGTACGGTATTTGATTTACGCAAAGCTCGCGACCGTGCACATACGCTAGAAGGTTTAGCGATTGCACTGGCAAACATTGACCCAATTATCGAACTTATTCGTAAGTCGCCTACGCCCGCTGAAGCAAAAGTTGCACTAACAGCGCGTCCTTGGGAATTAGGTAATGTTAAAGCCATGCTTGATAAAGCAGGCGAAGACAACGTAGCACGCCCAGATTGGTTAGCAAGCGAACTGGGTATTCGTGATGGTCAGTATTATATTTCTGAGCAGCAAGCCCAAGCAATATTAGACTTACGTTTACACAAACTTACTGGTCTTGAGCACGAAAAAATTCTAACTGAGTACCAATCGTTACTCGACCTAATTGCCGAACTATTATTAATTTTGGCAAGTCCGGAACGTTTAATGGAAGTTATTCGTGATGAGCTCGTTGAAATTAAAGAGCAATATGGTGATGAGCGCCGCACTGAAATTAATGCCGCTGCACACGATATAAGCCTTGAAGATTTAATCAACGAAGAAAACGTGGTTGTGACCTTGTCACACGAAGGGTACGTTAAGTACCAAGCGTTAAGTGATTACGAAGCCCAGCGTCGTGGTGGTAAAGGCAAGTCAGCAACTAAGATGAAAGATGAAGATTTCATTGAACGTTTATTGGTTGCCAACACTCACGATACTATTCTTTGTTTCTCTACAGCGGGTCGTTTATATTGGCTTAAAGTATACCAGTTGCCACTTGCCAGTCGTGCAGCGCGCGGTAAGCCAATTGTTAACTTATTACCACTTGAAGCAGATGAACGTATTACTGCAATCCTGCCAGTACGCGATTATGAAGATGATAAATACATCTTTATGGCGACGGCGTTCGGTACGGTTAAGAAGACGCCATTAACGGCATACAGTCGTCAACGTGCAAGCGGAATCATTGCGGTTAACTTAAACGAAGGTGATAGCTTAATCGGTGTTGATATTACCGATGGCAGCAACGAAATTATGTTGTTCACTGATGCGGGTAAAGTTGTTCGCTTTAAAGAGGCTGAAGAAACGGCTGTCGTTGATGAAAATGGTAACCCAGTACTAGACGAAGAAGGCAAACCTGAAATCCGTTTCAAAGGTGTACGTCCTATGGGCCGAACTGCAACGGGTGTTCGTGGTATTAAGATGCCAGACGATCAGCGTGTTGTATCACTTATTGTACCAAAGAATGATGGCGCAATATTAACAGTGACAGAAAATGGTTACGGCAAGCGTACTCAACTTGAAGATTACCCATCGAAGAGTCGTGCAACACAAGGTGTTGTATCAATCAAAGTGAGTGAGCGTAACGGTGCTGTTGTTGGTGCTGTACAGGTTGATGACAACGACGAAATAATGATTATTTCGAATCGTGGTACCTTAGTACGTACTCGCGTTAATGAAGTTTCTACGGTTGGACGTAACACCCAAGGTGTTATTTTGATCAGAACTATTGACGAAGAGCAAGTAGTTGGTTTACAACGTATCGAAGAGATTGAAGTGACTGAAAGTGACTTAGTTGATATCGAAGACGTTGAAACAGTAGATACAGTTATTGATGAAGTGGCGGATGACAATCCTCCTTCAGAATAATTAGATTGAAAAAAGCGGCCTTGGCCGCTTTTTTTATATGGTTGAAAAAAACTAAAGACACTTGAATTAGTTTAATTCAAGTTAAACAGTAAATTACTGGAATGAGGAAAAGGTAATGAGTATATATAATTTTTGTGCAGGCCCTGCAATGTTACCACCGGCTGTAATGCAAAAAGCACAAAAAGAGTTTTTAGACTGGCAAGGGCTTGGCGTTTCAGTAATGGAAATGAGTCATCGCAGTAAAGAATTTTTAGCATTAACGGCTAAGTGTGAAGCTAGTCTGCGTCGTTTAATGAATATTAGTGATGAGTTTGAAGTGCTGTTTATGCACGGCGGCGGTCGAGGACAATTTAGTGCCGTGCCTTTAAACCTCCATGTTGATGGAAAAAAAGCGGTGTATTGTGAGAATGGGGTGTGGTCAAAAAGTGCAACCAGCGAAGCAGATAAGTTTACAAATACACACGCTGTTGATGTGCGCAATGATGATAACGGCCTGTTTTCTATTAAGCAGGTAGCCGATTGGGTTTTACCTGCAGATGCGTCTTACATTCACTATTGCCCGAATGAAACCGTAGACGGCCTTGAAATATTTGATGTACCCAGTCATCCAACGGCGCCGATTGTGGCCGATATGTCATCGACTATTTTATCGCGCGAAATCGACGTTAATAAATTTGATTTAATCTACGCGGGTGCACAAAAAAATATCGGTCCGTCGGGCATTGCTATTGTGATTGTTCGCAAAACGCTACTTGAGCGTGAAGGGCTCGCTAAGCCGGGTATTTTAGATTACGCCCTTGAGGCAAAACAAGGCAGCATGTTTAATACACCGCCTACTTTTGCGTGGTACCTAGCAGCCGAAGTATTTGAATGGCTAGAGCAAAATGGTGGCGTCAAAGCAATGGAAGCACAAAATATTGCTAAAGCTAAACTGCTTTATGACTTTATTGATGAATCGCCTTTTTATACCAATAAAGTAGCGCCGCATTGTCGCTCTCGTATGAATGTACCATTTTGGTTAAATGATGAAAGCTTAAACGAAAAATTTGTAACGCAATCTAAAGAAGCCGGTTTACTTGCCCTAGAGGGGCATAGAATAGTGGGTGGTATGCGTGCTAGCATTTATAATGCTATGCCACTTGAAGGTGTACAAGCATTGGTAGATTTTATGGCGGCATTTGCTAAGGAGCACAGCTAATGGAACAACTACACTTAGAGCCAATTTCTCGTGTTAATGGCAGTGTTACTCTACCTGGGTCTAAAAGCCTATCAAATCGTATTTTATTATTAGCTGCGCTGGCTCAAGGGACTACCGTTGTAGAAAACCTGCTTGATAGCGATGATATTCGCCATATGCTAGGTGCATTAAAATTATTAGGTGTTAATGTAGCCCTTAATGATGATCGTACTGTGGCAACTGTGGAAGGGGTCGGCGGTGTATTTAAAACGCCCAATGAGCCATTATTTTTAGGAAATGCAGGCACTGCGTATCGTCCTCTAACTGCGGTACTTGCTGCAGTATTTGGTGAATATGAATTAATTGGTGAGCCGCGCATGGAAGAGCGCCCTATAGGGCATTTAGTTGATGCCTTACAAGTGCTCGGGGGTGATGTTAGTTATTTAAAAAATAAAGATTACCCACCACTTAAAATTATCGGTGGGCAAATAGCCGGCGGTGAAGTCGAAATTGACGGCAGTATTTCAAGTCAATTTTTAACGGCGCTGCTCATGGCTGCGCCGTTATTTAAAGGCGATACACACATTAAAATTAAAGGCACCTTAGTCTCTAAGCCTTATATTGATATTACTCTGGATGTGATGGCGCGCTTTGGTGTGGTTGTTGAGCATGATAATTACACCACGTTCTTCGTTAAAGGTGCTCAGCAATACCAAGCTGTTGAGCGCATAATGGTTGAAGGTGATGCTTCATCGGCTTCTTATTTTATTGCTGCTGCAGCAATTGCCGGTGGCGAAATAGAAATTAAAGGTGTCGGGGCTAAATCAGTTCAAGGTGATATTGGCTTTGCTAAAGTGATGGAGCAGGTCGGTGCCAAAATTGATTGGTATGACGAGCGTTTAGTTGTTCGTAAAGGTGAGCTTAACGGTATTGATATTGATGCTAATGCTATACCTGATGCTGCAATGACCCTGGCGACTGTTGCCTTGTTTGCCAAAGGGCCAACCGCTATTCGTAATATTTATAACTGGCGGGTAAAAGAAACTGACCGTTTACATGCGATGGCTACCGAGCTTAAAAAAGTAGGGGCTAACGTGGTTGAAGGGCACGACTTTATTGAGATCACACCGCCAAAACATTTTAATAATGTGGCTGTAGATACCTACGACGATCACCGTATAGCCATGTGCTTTGCAATGGTAGCGGTAGGGGGCAAGCCTATAACGATTAACGATCCGGCTTGTACTTATAAGACATTCCCAAAATTTTTCAAAGTGTTAGCATCTGTCAGTAAATAAGCTATTTATAAGTATTTATAAAAAGTTACATACTAAAAGCGGATAATCTTTATTAATTGGCGTATAATGTGGCGGTTTATTTTGGTGTGCATTGAAGGAGGTTTTAAATGCCGGCGTTATTAATGCCCGTAATCACCGTAGATGGCCCAAGTGGTTCTGGTAAAGGAACTGTTTGTCGCCTATTGGCTGAAAAATTAGGCTGGGATGTGTTAGATAGCGGAGCAATTTATCGCGTACTATCACTTGCAGCACTTCATCACCAAATTGCTTTAGATAACGAGGAAGCACTTGTCCCACTAGCTGCAAATCTTGATGTGCAGTTTTTGATAGACAATGACACTAATGCAGGAAAGATTATTTTAGAAGGCGAAGATGTCACAACCACTATTCGAAATGAAGAAGTAGGTGCTGCAGCGTCTAAAGTAGCCGCATTACCGCGTGTTCGAGAAGCGTTGCTTCGCCGCCAGCGTGCGTTTAGAACAGAAAACGGTTTAATTGCCGATGGCCGCGATATGGGCACTGTGGTATTTCCAGATGCGCCATTAAAGATATTTCTAACCGCAAGTGCAGAAGAACGTGCTCGCAGACGTTTTGTTGAGTTGAATGAGCGCGGGCTTGATGTTACACTAAGTGGTCTATTACAGGACATTCAAGCACGTGATGATCGCGATATGAATCGTGCCGTTGCGCCGCTTGTACCTGCAGAGGATGCGATTGAGCTTGATACTAGCGAGCTTAACGCTCAGCAAGTGTTTGATAAAGTTATAACTTTATTAGATGCGAGCATCTCAGAAGGTAAGCTTCCTAAACGAAGCTAAATACATTTTATGCACCAGCAGGATGCCAGTGCTATTTTAACAACCCCATGCAGCATGGTTGCTTATTGGTATTAATATATGAGACGTATATTCGTATGTCAGAAAATTTTGCGCAGTTATTTGAAGAAAGCTTAAAGGGTTTTGAAGCAGAGCAAGGCTCTATCGTTAAAGGTACAGTTATTTCTATCGAGAATAACATTGTACTTGTAGATGCTGGTCTTAAATCAGAAAGTGCTATCCCTGCAGAGCAGTTCAAAAATGCTGCTGGTGAACTAGAAGTTGCTGTTGGCGACGAAGTAGATGTTGCACTAGATGCAATCGAAGACGGTTTCGGTGAAACTATCCTTTCTCGTGAGAAAGCGAAGCGTCACGAAGCGTGGATCCGTCTTGAGAAAGCATGTGAAGAGCAAGAGACTGTTACTGGTGTTATCAACGGTAAAGTTAAAGGCGGTTTCACAGTTGAAGTTGATTCAATCCGTGCTTTCCTACCTGGTTCACTTGTTGATGTTCGTCCAGTACGTGACACAACTCACCTTGAAGGCAAAGAGCTTGAATTTAAAGTAATCAAGCTTGATCAAAAACGTAACAACGTTGTTGTTTCACGTCGTGCAGTTATCGAATCAGAAAACTCACAAGAACGTGAAGAGCTTCTTGCTAACCTTGTTGAAGGTCAAGAAGTTAAAGGTATCGTTAAGAACCTTACTGACTACGGTGCATTCGTTGACCTTGGTGGTGTTGATGGTCTACTACACATTACTGATATGGCGTGGAAGCGTGTTAAACACCCTTCAGAAATCGTTAATGTTGGCGACGAAATCGCAGTTAAAGTTCTTAAATTCGACAAAGATAAAACTCGTGTATCTCTAGGCCTTAAACAGCTTGGCGAAGATCCATGGGCAGCTATCGCTGGTCGTTACCCAGAAGGTTCTAAACTTTCTGGCCGTGTAACTAACCTTACTGATTACGGTTGCTTCGTAGAAATCGAAGAAGGCGTTGAAGGTCTAGTACACGTTTCTGAAATGGATTGGACTAACAAGAATATCCACCCTTCTAAAGTTGTTAGCTTAGGCGACACTGTTGAAGTTATGGTTCTTGAAATCGACGAAGAACGTCGTCGTATTTCTCTTGGTCTTAAGCAATGTATTGCTAATCCTTGGCAGGAATTTGCTCGTCTACAAAACAAAGGCGACCAAGTTACTGGTAAGATCAAATCAATCACTGACTTCGGTATCTTTATCGGTCTTGACGGTGGTATTGATGGTCTTGTACACCTTTCAGACATTTCTTGGAATACACCTGGCGAAGAAGCTGTACGTGAATTCAAGAAAGGCGACGAAATCACTGCTATCGTATTGCAAGTTGACCCAGAGCGTGAACGTATCTCTCTAGGTGTTAAGCAAATCGAAGCTGACCCATTCAATAACTACCTTGATGCAAACAAAAAAGGTGCTATTGTTAAAGGTAAAGTGACTGAAGTTGATGCGAAAGGCGCAACTGTTGAACTTATCGAAGGCGTTGAAGGTTACATCCGTGTAGCTGATATCGCTCAAGAGCGCGTTGAAGATGCAACTACTGTTGTTTCTGTAGGCGACGAGATTGAAGTTAAATACGTTGGTGTTGATCGTAAGAACCGCACTTTAAGCTTATCTGTTAAAGCTCTTTTCGAAGCAGAAGAGAAAGAAGTACTAGAGAAGCTTAAGAAAGAAGAGCCAGTGTTTGAAAACGCAATGGCAGCTGCTTTCGCAAATGCACAAAAAGACTAATTAATTATAGTCTTTTAATTGGAAGGGCAGTTTATGCCCTTCCACTATTTCTTTTTAAGGAAACGCTATGACTAAGTCAGAACTGATAGAAACACTTGCTGAACAACATTCACATATTCCTGTGAAAGATGTTGAGAACGCTGTTAAAGAAATTCTTGAACAAATGGCCGGCTCATTATCTTCTTCAGATCGTATTGAGATCCGAGGTTTTGGAAGTTTCTCTTTGCATTACCGTGCGCCTCGTACAGGCCGTAACCCTAAAACAGGTGAAACTGTAGAGTTAGATGGTAAGCATGTACCTCATTTTAAACCAGGCAAAGAACTACGTGACCGTGTAAACGAGAGCATTGCTTAGTAAACTTATTGGAGTAGTTACTTGTTCAAGGTATTAAAAATTATTCTGGCGGCACTTTTTTTAATTGGTGCATTTGTATTGGGTTCTCAAAACCCACAATTAACACAAATTAACTACATAATAGCCAGTAATACATTACCTTTAGCCGTTATAATAAGTATCTGCTTTTTGCTAGGTGTTGTAGTGGGTTGTTTTGTGAGTTTTAAATTGTTCACGCAATTAAAGTGGCAAAATTACCGTTTAAAAAAGCAATTAACGCCTGAAAAAGATAATAAAAAGCGTATTGCCAACAAAGACACCTAATTATGATTGAGCTGTTGTTTTTACTGCTTCCCGTTGCTGCCGGTTATGGTTGGATCATGGGGAAAAACAGTGCAAAAAATCAGGCTCATCAGTTTAATCGTCAAATTACTTCTGAATACAGTAAAGGCTTAAAGTTTTTACTGGACAGAGAAGAAGATCAGGGGCTTGAGCATTTAATTAATTTGCTCGAAGTAGCTGCTGACTCTGTTGAACATTATTCTACTTTAGCCACCATGTTTCGCCGTCGTGGTGAGCTTGACCGCGCAATAAAAATTCACGAACTGCTGCTAAAACACCCAAGTCTTAACGAAAAACAAGCCGCTAATAGCCGTTTAGAACTAGCCGAAGATTATATTATGGCTGGCTTATTAGACAGCGCAGAAGAACATTTAATATGGCTGGTAAAAAATAGCCATGCAGATGCACTCGAACCGATAATTTCTTTATATTCACAAACCCGTGAATGGCAAAAAGGCATTAATATGTTTGAAGCGCATACTGAGCTTTTTTCAAAAGAACAACACTTTAAAGCCATCGCTAATTTTTACTGTGAGCATGCCATTGCCAGTAATAACCCACAACTTATGCGTAAAGCCATTAGCTTAAACTTTAAAACAATTAGGCCTTTATATGAGCTTGGACTGTCAGCTTATATCAAAGAAGATTACGTAAAAGCAATTTACTATTGGCGAGAATTAATCTGCCAATTTACTTTTTTTGCGCCATTGTTTATTGAAAAGTTAGCTCACAGCTATAAGCAATTAAAATTAACTCACCAATTTCATGAACTCATTACTGAGTTACTAGAAAAGGGTGGGGTGATGATAAAAATACAGCATTGCCAAGCCTTGCTTGAGCAAGGACACACTGAACAAGCCTTTGAATTTTTGACTGATAATTTAAAACGTCAACCCACTATTCGTGGCTTTAGTTTTTTATTACAGTTAATGAGTACAGAAAATAAAAATACAAAAGATGTGCTTAATCAAATCGATAAACTTGTTACTTCTTACATTGCCACTAAACCTGACTTTCAATGTCAGCATTGTGGCTTTACTAGCTACACCATTTATTGGAATTGCCCTTCATGTAAACACTGGGAAACCATTGTGCCTAGCAGAGGCTTAGACGGATTTTAATCTTTATACTTTTCGCTCACTAGTAGGATAGTTATGTCTTTCGAAAAATCAAAAAAAATTCTTATCGCGCTTGATTATGATGATCAGCAAACTGCTTTAGCATTTGTAAAACAGTTATCACCAGATACCTGTCGATTAAAAGTGGGCAAAGAAATGTTTACTTATTTTGGTCCTGCATTTGTTAAAGAATTGGTCGATTTAGGTTTTGATGTATTTTTAGATTTAAAGTTTCACGATATTCCAAACACCGTTGCTAAAGCGGTGACTGCTGCGGCTAAAATGGGTGTATGGATGGTCAATGTACATGCATCGGGCGGTTATGAAATGATGCATAAAGCTAAACAAGCACTCGAGCAGTTTGGCGACAAAGCGCCATTACTTATTGCGGTAACTGTATTAACCAGCATGGACGAAGCTGAACTTGAGCGTTTAGGTATAACTAAATCACCCCAAGAGCAAGTTATGCATTTAGCTAAATTAACAAAGCAAGCAGGACTAGACGGTGTTGTTTGTTCCGCGCAAGAAGCGCAAAGTTTAAAGGCTGCTTTAGGGAAAGAGTTTAAATTAGTTACGCCAGGTATTCGCCCAGCGGGCAGTGATGCAGGCGATCAAAAACGTATTATGACACCTAAAGAAGCGATTGAAGCGGGTAGTGACTATTTAGTGATTGGGCGTCCGATCACTCAGGCACAAAACCCTGTAAAAGTACTAAATGATGTAAATGAATCAATAGCTTAAATTAAAAATTAGCATAATTGAGAGCAGTTCCTTACAACTGCTTTTCTTTGTGCTACATTTAAATTATGGGTGTGCAGTGAGAGATTTGCTTTGCGTATAATAATATTTTTAGTTGTAATTATCATTAGTGGCTTTGCTGTAAATAAATATGTTTTTTCAACTAAAATGTATGATGATGTTTCAAACGTAACTGACTTGGTATCTGGTTACCCCGTTGATTTATTCAAGTTTAAAAAAATTGCTCAAAATTATGCCCAGCATCTGTGTTACACCAATGAAGGTGTGTTAGCAGGAATAGATGTTAGCAGCAGAGACTGTGTTGCGACACATGATGAAATGCAAAATGAGTGTACAGAAAAAGTTTTTAGGCTAGCGCCGTTAAATCTAGATTCTAAAAAAGAATTAATTGAATACTCAAATGAATATTCTCGCTGTACCTTACCTTATAAAAATATTAGGTTTTAAATTTCAGATACTAAAAAGCCACTTAGGTATAAAACTTAAGTGGCTTTTTATTTAATTATTTTAAACGAATAGACTTAGCTTCAATATCAATTAAGCCTTGTTTAAATAAACCGCCAATGGCTTTTTTGTAATTTGCTTTGCTGGTCGAAAACACTTTTTTAATTAATTCAGGTTCAGACTTATCGCCTATGGCTAATATGCCACCCTCATCCTTTAGTTTTTCCATTATTTTTTCACCAAGCTCGCTTACTTTACCCATGCCTGGTTTTTCAAGTATGACGTCAATTTTTCCGTCTTCACGTACTTTTTGAATAAATCCTTTTAGCTTTTGACCAACAAACAGGTTTTTAAACACCATGTTGTAAAACACGACGCCAAAATGGGATTCTTCAATAAGCACCTTGTAACCAATATCAGTTTTGCCTGCAACAATTAAGTCAACTTCTTGTAAGTGACTATACTGAGGCTCATCTTTTGATAAAAAACGGTTAAAGTTAGTTGAGGCACAAATACGCTGACTGGCGTTATCAAGATATAAACGCACTAAATATGAATAGCCTTCTTGCATACGTGGTTTTTGTTCATTAAACGGTGCGAGTACGTCTTTTTCTAAGCCCCAATCTAAAAACGCGCCTATGCTGTTTATTTCTTTTACACGCAGTAGGGCATATTCACCCACTTGAGCATGCGGCTTTTTAGTTGTGGCTGTTGGCAGGTTTGCATTATCTAAAAATGTGAATACACTGATGCTATCGCCGGCTTCAAGCTCATGTTTTATTTCATGTTTAGGTAAAAAAACTTCACCTAAGTCATGCCCATCTAAATAGGCACCTTCGTTGCTGACTTCTTTAACAAAAAGGGTTTGGGTGGTTCCTAGGTAACTCATAATTATTCCTGCTCAGGCTTTTTTTTACGACGCATCGGGGTATCACCATCAATATTAAGAGGTGCTTTAATTGGGGCCGCTGGCTTTTTCGGTTTTGCTTTTCGTTTTGGCTGTGGCTTATTCGCGGTCACTGCTTTTTTAGTCGGTTTAATTGGCGCTACTTTTTTCTCTTTAATACCTTTAAATTTCGCTTTTAAACCCTCAACAGCAGCAAACGTTAATTCATCATTTAAAAATGATTTTATTGCCAAGTAACTTGCCCAATCTTTAGGGCCCACAAGTGATAATGCGTTACCTTTAAAACCAGCACGACCAGTTCTACCAATACGATGAACGTATTCTTCTGCGTGTTTTGGTAAATCAAAGTTAATAACATGGGTAACACTGAGTAAATCTAAACCGCGCGAAGCAACATCTGTAGTAATTAATATTTTAAAGTTTTCACGGCTAAACGCATCCATAATATCAAGGCGCTTACTTTGAGTTAAATCCCCAGCTAATGCGACAGATTTAAAGCCTTTACTATTTAATGATTCACTTAAACGGCTGGTATCAGCCCGTGTGGCAGTAAATATAATGCACTGGCCAACGTTATCTTGGTTTAAAAAGTGCTCAAGCAGTGCTTCTTTATGATCAAGATGGTCAGCTAAATACAGTGTTTGTTTAATATCACTGTGCTGCTCATTGGCTGCACTGAGCATAATTTGTTTTGGTTTTTTTAATAAATTACGCGATAACGCATCAACTTGAGCATGATCTAATGTCGCCGAAAACAATAAAGTTTGACGAAGACGATGATCGGCCAGTTCATTAATTAATTTAAGTTGATCGGTAAAACCTAAATCTAAAATACGGTCAGCTTCATCAAATATAAGTAACTCTAGGCCACTTAATTGTAATGAACGTTGCTTTAAATGATCGGCTAAACGCCCAGGTGTGGCGACCACAAAGTGAGGGTCGTTACGCAGTGCTTTAATTTGGTCGTTAAAATTTTCGCCACCGAGGATTTTAACGGCCTTTATGTTGGTACCGGCAATAAGTAATCGAAGTTGAGTAAAAACTTGGGTCGCAAGCTCACGAGTTGGAGCAACAATAAGTACACGAGGATCACGTTTACTGAGTGCTTTTTGTTTCATTACACGTTGCACAGCCGGTAATAAAAACGCTAAAGTTTTGCCTGACCCAGTTTTTGACTGAGCGAAAATGTCATGTCCCGCCAGTGCCGTTGGCACAGCATGGGCTTGAATATCGGTAGGCTGGGTGATCCCTTGGTGCGCTAATTGTGTTTCTAGGCGAGTATCAATCCCAAGTTCAGTAAAGTGCAATGTATGTTTCTCCAATATGAGCAAGTCTGTATAAATTTATCCGCGCATTATAGCCCACTGAGCTACTGCGCTAACAGTAAAAAGCGCATTATCATTCATTTTTTTGCATTTAAATAAAAAAAGCGTAAAATATGCGCCCCATATGCGCCGGATTTACGATTCGGTAAACGCCCCTTGTGGGTTTTAAAAGCAAAATAGGAATACCATGACTGCTGTCCATAAAGATAATGTAACCAGCGAACACTTTGTTGTTTGCGCTCTGTATAAATTTGTTTCTCTACCGGATTTTGAAGCACTTCGCCAACCTTTACTCAATGTAATGGAGCAAAACGAAGTACGAGGCACTTTATTAATTGCCGCAGAGGGGATTAACGGTACTGTCTCTGCAAAACGTGAAGGCATAGATAATTTACTTGCGTGGTTAGACACCCAACCAAATTTAGACAACATTGTTACCAAAGAATCATTTGATGACGAATGCCCGTTTTACCGCACAAAAGTTAAGCTGAAAAAAGAAATTGTGACTATGGGTGTTGAAGGCGTAGACCCATTAAAAGTAGTGGGCAGTTATGTTAAGCCACATGAATGGAATGCCCTTATTTCTGATCCAGAGGTGATCCTTGTTGATACCCGGAATGATTACGAAATTGAAATTGGTACGTTTCAAAACGCAGTAGACCCAAACACTAAAACGTTCCGTGAATTTCCTCAGTGGGCCAAAGAAAACTTAGACCCATCAAAACATAAAAAAGTAGCCATGTTTTGTACTGGTGGTATTCGCTGTGAAAAATCAACAGCCTATATGAAAGAGCAAGGTTTTGATGAGGTATACCACCTTGAAGGCGGCATATTAAAATACCTAGAAGAAGTGCCAAAAGAAGAAACCATGTGGGAAGGCGAGTGTTTTGTATTTGATAACCGTGTAGCGGTAAATCATGACTTACAAAAAGGCTCATACGATCAGTGTCACGCATGTCGCATGCCTATCACAGAAGAAGAAAAGCAAAAACCAGAATACATGGAAGGGGTGTCGTGTCACCACTGTATTGACAATGTAACCGATGAACAACGCGCTCGCTTTGCAGAGCGCCAAAAGCAAATAGAGCTTGCTCAAGCGCGCGGTGAAGGCCACATTGGTAACGAAGCACAAGCTGTTTTACAACAACGTAAAGAAGCTAAAAAAGCGCAAAAAAACGCACAGCGAAATAAATAAGCGGTACTTTTTGTTTGTACGTTATTAATAAAAAAACCTCAGTTTTAACTGAGGTTTTTTATTTTATACTCTTTTCACAATTGCTTGTATCTGTAGTAGAGAGCGTGACCTTGTTGGCAGCATTGACGAGCACACATTTTGTGTTTTTATCGAGCTTTTTCTTTTGAATAACGGTAAATTCACCTTCATCAGCAGCATATAAATTATACTGATACGCGCTATTACCCCCTTCAAATAAAGCAGTAAATAATCCACCGACTAGTCCACCAATCATTTCTTCTTTATTGCCATCCAAGCTATCTACAAAGCCAAACCCCGCACCAGCAGCTATTCCAGTTCCCACTTCTGAGGAGAGTGTTACTTTTTGTATTGATTCAACAGACGCATAATAACGTTTAACAACTTGATTTTGATCTGCCCGATCAATCCCTGGTGATGCACAGCCTGATAGCAAGATCACCATAATTAAACTCTTTTTCATAAATGTGCCTTTATTAAAAATATTGATGAGCTAAATCATAGTCATAAATGTAATTTAAATATGTGTGGATTTTGTATGCAGCTGTAAAAATATGTAAGAGTGGCTAGCATGCTTAATTTCAGCTTATTGTTTTGCTAATTTATCGTACTTAGCTATTTATTGATCATAGAGCTGTTAAACTGCGTAACATAATGCAAATAATAATTAATTAGGGTGATCTTTTGAAATCGCGAATTCTTTTTACCAGCGTGTTTTTTTCTTTAATGTCGTTAAGTTTATCTGTAAAGAGTGCCAATGTAGTGGTGGAGCAGGTAGCGATGGAACGTGCTAAAGAGCAAGTTCAGGCTGTTGGTAACGCCGAAGCAATTCATTCGGTTATTTTATATCCGGCTGTGGGCGATAAAGTAACGGCGGTGCATTTTAAACCGGGTGATAGCGTAAAGGCCGGTGATGTGTTACTTGAACTTGATTCACGCAGACAAAAAGCAGCACTTGAAGAGGCAAAAATAAAACTTGCTGACACCCAAAGAACCCTCGCACGTTTAAAGCAAAGCCAAGCAAAAGGGGCAGTGCCACAAAGTGATGTGGATGATGCAAAAACAGTTGTTGAATTAGCAAAAGTGACCCTTACCCAAGCAGAAACAGAATTTGAAGACCGCCAAGTTCGTGCGCCTTTTAACGGCACTATGGGACTTACCGACGTTGAAGTGGGTGACAGAATTACTCCCCAAACGGCGATTGCAAGTATTGATGATACGCGTGCTTTATATATAAATTTTAACGCCCCAGAATCGGCCGTTTATATGCTGCGCAATAAAGGCAATGTAAAAGTATTTCCTTGGCAGTCACAAAATGCTGTAAACGCAAAAATTGCTTATCTAGATTCACGAATAGACCCACAAACCCGCACCTTACGTGTAAAAGCGCAGCTTGAAAACCCGCAGCAAAAGTTCTTACCTGGCATGAGTTTTCGTGTTCATATTGAAGTAGAAGGGCAACGTTTTGCTGCTGTACCTGAGGCGGCATTACTGTGGGGAGCAACAGGCCCTTACGTTTGGACAAGTGTTGATAAAAAAGCCACTCGAATTGATGTGAAAATTGAACAGCGCCTTGCTGGTCGTTTATTAGTTTCGGGCGCTTTAAAAGAACAAGATAACTTAGTGGTAGAGGGCGTACAACGCTTACGTGCGAACCAAGAGCTAAGCTTCTCAGCGCCAATCGCTAATACGCAGGAGTAGCCATGAAACAGCAACCTATGATGCAAGACTTGCCATCAATGGCTATTCGCCGCCCAGTGCTTATTGTGGTTCTGAATTTACTGATTATTATTGCCGGAATTGCCGCCATAGCAGGCGTAGAAGTTCGAGAGCTTCCAGATGTAGACAGACCCCGAATTACCGTATCAGCCTCGTTCCCTGGTGGTTCACCTGAAACCGTTGATACTGAAGTTACCAGTAAACTTGAAGGTGCCGTGGCCCGTGTGAGCGGTGTTAAATCGATTCGTGCGCAAAGTGAAGAAGGTAATTCACGTATTGTGGTTGAATTTAGACCGGGTGTTAACCTTGACGACGCTGCAAATGAAACGCGTGAGTCAGTTGCTCGAGTGCAAAGAGAGCTCCCTGAAGAGGTAGAGCGCGTTTCTATTATTAAGGCTGATAACGACGCTGAAGCGGTGGTTTCATTAACAGTATCAAGTGAAAGTTTATCGTTAGAGGCATTAACAGAGCGGGTTGATGTTGATTTAGCGCCGCAGTTTTTAACTATTCCTGGTGTTGCCGACGTACGATTAAACGGCGATAGAGAACGTGTGCTCAGGGTTCGCATTAATCCATTAAAGCTCAGCAGTTTTAACTTAACGATTCCAGATGTTGCCGATGTACTTAGGCAAGCCCCCTTTGATGTGCCTGCAGGGAGTTTAAAATCAAACGATCAGCAAATAATAGTGCGCGCTGATGCAACGTCTGTTACCCCCGCACAGGTGGGCGACATTATAATTCAGGGCGATACTCGTATTAGCGATATTGCTGCCGTGTACTTTGGTCCTGCCGATCCGCGCTCTATGGTAAGACTTAATGGTAAACCTGTTATTGGTATGGAAATTATTCGCCAAGCACAGTCCAACACTATCGAAATTTCTGATGAAGTACTCAACCTTATAGAGGGGATGCGTGAGCGCTTTCCTGAGATGGAGTTTACGCTAACATCAGATGACGCGCAGTTTATTAGAAGCTCAGTAGATGAAGTGATTAACTCATTGGTTCTAACGGTACTGCTAGTGATCATCACCTTATGGGTGTTTATTGGTTCATGGCGTGCAACATTAGTCCCAGCATTTGCCATTCCTGTTGCGCTTATAGGCTCATTAGCACTGATATGGGCACTTGGGTTTTCAATTAATATTTTAACCTTATTAGCACTGGTATTAGCGACAGGATTAATTGTTGATGATGCAATTGTAGTGAGTGAAAATATTCAACGCCAGCGAGGGTTAGGCCTTGGAAGGCGTGCCGCAGCGGTTGTTGGTACCCGCGAAGTATTTTTTGCCGTTATTGCCACCACTGCAGTATTAGCGGCTGTGTTTGTACCCATCGCATTTTTACCCTCTACAGCAGGGCGTTTATTTAGAGAGTTTGGTGGCGTACTAGCTGGTGCGGTAATTATATCTAGCTTTGTTGCGTTATCGTTAGTGCCGGCGCTCACCTCAAAATTAAAACTCAAACAAGGTGGTTTTCACCCCTTTGCGAAATTTGGTAACGTGCTTGCCAATATTTATACCAAAACAATCCATAAAGTACTGGATCATGCGTGGGTTACCTTTATTGTTTGTTTATTAGTTGCAGGCGGTTCGGGTGCTTTGTATATGAGTTTAGATAACGAACTGCTCCCTACTGAAGATCGCGGTAAAATTAGAATATTTGCCCGCGGGCCTGATGGCGTAGGCTTAAATTTTATGGATAGACAAGCCATTAAAATGGAAGATACCTTACTGCCTTTCGTTGAAAGTGGTGAAATTGAGTCTATTTACACTGTGGTTGGGCAATGGGATCCCAATATTGTGTTTATTACTGTGCCATTAAAGCATTGGGATGAACGTAACTTTAGCCAACAAGAAATTATTAATAAAATTCGCCAGCCTTTAGGCAACATCCCTGGTGCACCTGCTTACCCTGGTGGGGCAAATAGCTTAAATTTACGTGGCCAAGGTGGCGGCATAGAAATCGCTTTACTGGGACAAGATTACCTTGAAATATTTAAGGCTGCACAGCAGTTCTCAGCTGATCTTGAAAATGCCGTGCCAGAAGTTGCGCCGGTAAGAGTATCGTATCAGCCATCGCAGCCGCAATTGCGTGTTAATATTGACAGACGACGCGCAGAAGAACTTGGCGTGTCTTTAAGTGATATCGCAATTACGTTAAGAGCCGCTATTAATGGTGACGATATCGCTGATTTAAACATTGGCGATCAATCTATTCCTATTATGCTACAGGCACAAAATCAAACAATTAACGACCCGAGTGATTTAGCAAACTTGTTTATTAGAGCTCGTAATAATCAATTGGTGCCGCTCAGTAGTGTCGCTAACATTTCAGAGGAAGGGGTTGCTGCCGAGCTTGAGCGTCATGCTCAGCGCCGTGCCATAGAGCTCAGTATGGAGCTGCCTGAGGGCTTAACAATTGCCACCTTAGTAGAACAAATAAAGCAAGTGTCTGAGCAATCATTACCAGCAGGTATTACTCTTGCATTTAAAGGGGAAGCACTGACATTTGAAGAAACCTCCAACGAAGTATTAATGACCTACGTATTGGCATTTTTAATTGTGTTTTTAGTACTTGCGGCGCAATTTGAAAATGTTAACAGTGCAATCGTGGTGATGATCACTGTACCATTTGGGATTACATCGGCCATTCTAGCGCTGTATTTAACCGGTACCTCTCTGAATATTTACTCGCAAATAGGCCTAGTGATGTTAATTGGGTTAATCGCTAAAAATGCAATTTTATTGGTCGAGTTTGCTGATCAATTAAGAGATCAGGGGCTGAGTGTTCGAAAAGCGGTTGAACAAGCTGCATTGGTACGTTTAAGACCAATCACCATGACCTTAATATCGACCTTACTCGGTGCGTTACCCCTAATTATGTCAACAGGTGCCGGAGCAGAAGCACGTAATGCCATTGGCTGGGTGGTATTTGGTGGACTTGCGTTAGCGGTATTGTTTACGCTTTATTTAACACCGGTGATTTATTTAGGACTTGCACGTTTTACCAGCCCTCGCGGCGATGAGTCAAAACAATTAGCGCAGGAGTTAGAGCAAGTAGATAATTAATTGCTAACTATTTACGTAAATTGGCTATTTTTCTTTGAAAAAATAGCCAATTAGGCTCACAATTCAACTAGATTCACGCCACAAGGATTCCCTATGCAGGCCGAGCAAGTTGAAATAGCCCAATTTTTAGTTGAACATCCCCCATTTGATACGCTTCCTACTGAGGCATTGAACGAATTAGCAATGCAAATTGAAGTTGCTTATTTTCGTGCGCAAACTGATATTTTACATTTAGGCCAAGATATTAGTGACTTATATATTATTCGTAGTGGCTCGGTTGAAATTTCACGCCGTAATGGCGAGCTCTATAATCGTTTAGCCACAGGCGGCATTTTTGGCCAAATGGGCCTATTAATGAACCGCAAAGTGCGCTTTCCGGCTCGTGCGCTTGAAGACACCTTAACCTATTGTATTAACGTTAATACCTTCAACGAATATTGTGATAAATACGAAACCTTTGCCGATTTTTTTGAAGTGGATGGTAACGTACGTTTGCACCAAGCCATTGTAGAGCAAGCCGACAGCAATGATTTAACCACCGCGAAAGTAAAGTCATTATTACACCGTGATGTGGTCACAGTAACAATGCAAACTGCTATTCAAGACGTCGCATTTTTAATGACGCAAGAATCGGTCTCTTCAGTGTTAGTTACCGACATAGAAAAACAAATAAGCGATGACCCAGAAGAAGACGACGGTCAAGTTGTTGGGATCATAACCGACAGAGATATTCGCACTAAGGTGGTTGCCCAAGGGTTAACATATGATACACCCGCCAAAGAAGTAATGACATCAAGCTTAGTACTACTTGATAGCAACGCCTATGTGTTTGAAGCCGTATTAGCCATGCTAAGAGATAACTTACATCATTTACCTGTGGTACATAAAAAACGGCCTATTGGGGTAATATCGCTGTCTGATATTTTACGTTATGAATCACAAAGTAGCTTACTGTTAGTACGCGGTATTTTAGCGCAGCAATCAGTTGATGACTTAGTTCATTACGCACGCCAATTACCTAATGTATTTGTACGTATGGTTAATGAAGATGCAAATTCGCATATGATCGGAACCGCTATGGCGGTCATAGGGCGTACCTTTAAACAGCGTTTATTAGCATTGGCCGAAGAAAAATTTGGCGAGCCGCCTATTCCTTATTGTTTTATAGCCTTAGGCTCAATGGCCCGCGACGAGCAGCTAATTGTGACCGATCAAGATAATGCTCTCATTTTGGATAATAGTTTTGATGAGGCACTGCACGATGAGTATTTTCAAAACCTATCAGATTTTGTGTGTGATGGTTTAGCTAAATGTGGCTATACCTATTGTGACGGTGAAATTATGGCGTCGTTTAAAAAATGGCGTATGACCCGTACACAATGGAAAGAAAAATTTGCTAGCTGGATGGCCGAGCCGAAACCGCAAGCCCTGCTTAATAGCTCGATATTTTTTGACTTAGATGGTGTATGGGGCAAGCTAAAATGGGCCGATGAGCTTAAAACGCTGGTGGCCAAAGAAAGCAAAGTAAACAAACGCTTTTTAGCGAACCTTGCTGCCAATGCCCGCAATAGAACGCCGCCACTAGGGTTTTTTAATGGCTTTGTGCTTGAGCATAATGGCCAGCATAAGCGATCAATGAACTTAAAACGCCGTGGTACGGCGCCGCTATCTGATGTGGTGCGCGTTCATGCGTTAGCGGTTGGCTCACGTAAACAAAATTCGTTTGAGCGCTTAGAAGATATTATAGAGGCAAATTTACTGCCTAAAGGTAAAGCACAAGATTTACGTGATGCGTTTGAGTATATTGCCACAGTACGTATTCGTCATCAGGCGTGGCAAATAGAGCAAGGTGAAGCCCCAGATAACGATCTAGACCCCCATTTACTTTCACCCTTTGAGCAAAGTAATTTAAAAGAAGCCTTTGCTATTTTAGAAAAAGCGCAAAGCTTTTTAAAATTTAGCTATTCTGCGCACCCGGGTGTGAAATAAGTTATGGCTAAATCACCGTTAGATTGGTCACAGCGCTACGAGCTGTTATTGCAAACTGCGCAAAACCCGTTACTTAAAGACTTTTATCAACAAGCGTTTACCAATCAGGCTGCTCCACTTAAAGATGTCCCTTTTGTGGCACTCGACTTTGAAACAACCGGCCTTGATGCGAATAGCGATGATATTGTTAGTGTGGGGCTGGTGCCTTTTAATGTAAATCGTATTTATTGTAAAGAGAGCCGTCACTGGGTGGTGCAACCACGACGAGATTTAAGTGAAGAGTCAATTGTTATTCATGGAATTACTCATTCAGAAGTGGATGAAGCCCCTGATCTTAATCGAATTTTAGCGCCACTGCTTGATGCCCTTAAAGGCAAAGTGGTGGTGGTACATTATGCTGCAATAGAACGTCATTTTTTTTATAACGCGCTACTTATGCGTATAAAAGAGGGCATTGAGTTTGCACTAGTTGATACGATGGAAATAGAAAGGCGGGCGCTTAAAGCGCGGCAGGGGTTATTAGGCAGGCTGTTTAATTCAAAGCTAGGATCACTTAGGTTAAGTGATACACGGGAGCGTTATTCATTGCCACTGTATCAAAACCATAACGCGCTTACTGATGCACTAGCCACTGCCGAGCTGCTGCAAGCGCAGCTGAGTTACCACTATAGATCAGATACGCCACTGAGTGAAATTTGGCTTTAGCTATTGAAGCATTACTGTTAAAAATAGAGCACAAAAAAAGCCGCAATTTGCGGCTTTTTTATTATGGAATGTGTTGTGTTATTTAACTGGGCGAGGCTCAGTTCGTAAACCTAAAATTAAGCTTACACACATCAATAACAATACAATGGTAAATGGCAGACCGGTTGATATAGCCCCCGCTTGCAGTGCTTCAATCGCTTGAGTGCCACCAATCCAAAGTAATGCAGCAGCGATAGCACCCTCAACAGACGCCCAAAAAATACGCTGTGGTACCGGCGCATCAATCTTACCACCTGCTGTGATTGAATCGATTACAAGTGACCCTGAATCAGAAGAAGTAATAAAGAATACCAGTACTAAAACAATAGCAATGAAAGATAAAACGTTCGCCATTGGCATTTCATCAAGCATTTGGAACATCGCCATAGGCACACTTGTTAAACCGTCAGTTCCTAGGGCACCAATTCCATTAACAACTTGGTCAATTGCGATGCCGCCATAAATAGACATCCATAAGATAGTGACTGTTGTAGGAATAAGTAGTACAGCGGTTAAAAACTCACGAATTGTACGACCACGTGAAACACGGGCAATAAACATACCCACAAACGGTGACCACGAAATCCACCAAGCCCAATAAAATACTGTCCATCCATGCATCCATGTTTCATCTTCACGACCATGTGGGTTACTTAACGGAATAATGTTTTCTACATAGCCCATTACCGTGTTTGGTATATTACCCATAGATACAGCAAAACCAACTAAACATACAAATACCAGTAGCACTAAAGCAATAAGCATATTGACGTTACTAAGTAATTTAACGCCACCATCAATGCCTCGAATAACAGAGACGACGGCTAGTAAAGTAACACCTGTAATAACCAGAATTTGCGAACCTACGCCACCTTCTAAACCAAATACGTGGTTAATACCGGCAGAAGCTTGTTGTGCACCTAACCCAAGCGACGTAGCTAAACCAAATAAGGTTGCTAATACAGCTAAGATATCAATTATATGACCAGGCCATCCCCACGCTTTATCACCTAAAATTGGGTAAAAAATCGAACGAATAGAAAGCGGTAAGCCTTTATTGTAAGTAAAAAACGCTAACGAAAGCGCGACAACCGCATAAATGGCCCAAGGATGAAGACCCCAATGGAACATAGTTGCACCCATTGCCATTTTTGCGGCTTCTGGTGTGTTAGCTGTTACATTGAGTGGTGTTTCATACCAACCAGTGTAGTATGCAACTGGTTCAGCAACCGCCCAAAACATTAAGCCAATACCCATACCTGCTGCAAATAACATTGCCAGCCAAGAAATACGAGAGTGAGATGGTTTAGCATCGTCGCCGCCTAAACGGATATTGCCGTAAGGCGAAAAAATTAAAACTAAACAAAAAATAACAAAGAAGTTAGCAGCCCACATAAACAGGCCGTCAAAATTATTAATAATATCGGTTTTAATACCATCTAGCGTCGTTTTAGCAACTTCGGCATCAGATACTAATACGGCAATTAAAAACAGCGCTATTAACCCTGCACTTATTCCGAATACAGGGTTATGTATATCAAACCCCCATTTTTGCACGTTGTCTTGACCTACGGTGTAGTCCGTATTGTCAATACTGTACTTGTCATGATTCTCGCTCATGCAATACCTCATTGGTTAATGAAACAGGCTGGCTTAATGCCAGTTTTTTATAGTTCACTGTATTCGTGTTATTAGATTCTTTGCCAAAGCTAACAACACGAATAATTAGAAGACTAACTAATTCAATTGCCCATCATACCTTTACTGCTAGGGGAGTTAAATATTAAATACGAAAGAATTAACACTTTGCTAAAATTTTGAGCTGACTTTGTCTTTTTTTGTACATGTCTGGTCGCTGAGAAAATGAAAACTAACGCGCTAGCACTTTATTTTATAGTCGTAAATAGCAATGAATGCAAAGCTAAGTAAGTGAATATTCGGCCTAATCAGGCAAGAAAATAACTAAAAGCGCTATTGTATACGTAAAAACCCAAGCCAGGGTTTTAAATTACTATTAATTGTTAAAATGATTTTTTAGTTACATTTTAATAATATTTTTATTTTTTAGGGTTATGAGCCAGTTAAACATTTTTCAATGAGGCTAATGAAAAGTTGGATTGAAATAGTTTTTGTAAAAAGCGACTAAATTATTCTGCTATTAAAACTAATTTGGTTGAAGGCTTATCTTACCTGTGAGATTTAATTCACAAAAATGGCAAATAGACGCTTCGCTTTTAGAGAAGGGACAAACAACAGAAACTAAAAAGAGATGGAATGGCTTTTGTATTCTTATTTACTTCTCTCAGTACTATAAAATTTTTAAGAAAATTATGTACAAAAAATAGCGAAGTAAAGCTGCAGTATTTAACCTGCAGCGTAGGTAGTGTGTGAACTATTTTATATATGCTTCATTGTGAACGCCCGCGGCGCGCCCTGATGGATCGGCATTATTTTGAAATGATGCATCCCATGCAAGTGCTTCTGGGGTTGAACACGCAACTGATTTACCATGTGGTACACACTTAGCCGAGGCATCGCCTGGGAAGTGCGACTCAAAAATACTGCGGTAAAAATACGCTTCTTTAGAGTCTGGGGTATTAATTGGGTATTTAAATTTGGCATTCGCCAATTCCTGATCCGTTACTTGCTCATTAACAAACTCTTTTAAGGTATCTATCCAGCTGTAGCCAACGCCATCAGAGAATTGCTCTTTTTGACGCCATAACACTTCATCTGGGAGGTAGCCGTCAAAGCCTGCACGTAAAATGTGTTTTTCAATTTTTCCGCCTTTACACATTTTAGCTTCAGGGTTAATGCGCATTGCCACATCAACAAACTCTTTATCTAAAAATGGTACGCGTGCTTCAACACCCCAAGCTGCCATTGATTTATTAGCACGTAAACAATCAAACATATGCAGTTTTGAAACTTTACGGTTCAGCTCTTCATGAAACTCTTGTGCATTAGGCGCTTTATGAAAATATAAATAACCGCCAAATAATTCATCTGCACCTTCACCTGAGAGCACCATTTTTATACCCATGGCTTTAATTTGACGGGCCATTAAGTACATTGGGGTTGATGCACGAATGGTGGTTACATCGTAAGTTTCAATGTGGTAAATCACTTCTTTAAGTGCATCAATACCTTGTTGAATAGTAAAGATAATGGGGTGGTGAATAGTCCCTATCATATCAGCTACCTTTTGCGCTGCGGCTAAATCGGGGGAGCCTTCTAAACCCACCGAAAAGGAATGCAGTTTAGGCCACCAAGCATCACTTTCATCGTTATCTTCAATACGTTTTGCAGCAAAGCGCTGGGTAATAGCGGAAATAACCGATGAATCTAAGCCACCCGATAGCAATACGCCATAGGGTACATCACACATAAGCTGGCGCTTAACCGCCGCTTCCAATGCATCTTTTACATCTTCTGCTTTGGCATCGTTGTTTTTAACAGCGTCGAAGCGTTGCCAATCACGTTGATAGTAAGGGATTAATTTGCCGTCTTTGCTGTAAAGGTAATGCCCCGGCGGAAACTCTTCAATGTGCTTACAAATAGGTGAGAGTGCTTTGAGCTCTGACGCTACATAAAAGTTACCGTGCTCATCGTGACCTGTGTACAGTGGAATAATACCAATGTGATCGCGACCAATTAAGTACGCGTCTTGCTCTTCGTCATATAAACAAAAAGCAAAAATACCATTTAAGTCATCTAAAAATGCCGGCCCTATTTGTTTATACAGGGCTAAAATCACTTCACAATCTGATTGGGTTTGAAAATCAAAGTCGACCTCTAAATTAGCGGCCAGCTCTTTGTGGTTATAAATTTCGCCATTAACCGCTAAAATATGGGTTTTTTCTGGGTTGTAAAGGGGTTGAGCACCGCTTGATACGCCAACAATGGCTAAGCGCTCATGCACTAAAATTGCTTTATCAGATGAATACACACCAGACCAATCAGGCCCACGATGACGTAACAGTTTAGACATTTCGATTGCCTGAGTGCGTAACTGGCCGGGATCCGATTTAATATCGAGTACACCAAAAATTGAACACATAATTTTTCCTCATTCCTATTAAGTGCCTACGATAGCGAGTTTGCTAAAGACTAACCTTGTTTTATCAGAAATAAATAACTAAGTCACACGGCTTTTTTAAATTAATAAGAATAATTTATGCACCAAATAAGTTGCTGGTGCACCAACATGGTGAAGTTGATAGTGTGATAGCAACTGATTGTACAATTTTTAATTTAAAACAGGCAGGGATAAGCATTTAATGCTCATGAAAATTTATATTTGCACCAAGTAGGTGCAAATATAATCGTTAAGAAAATAGCTTTAAGTTAATTAGCCCAATAGCGATTTAAACTCAGTTTAAGCTGAGATAGATGTGCATCGAGTTTGTTTTTTGCCGCGTTTGCTTGTTCAAGCGTTACAAACTCAAAAGTAATTGAATCGGCGGTTCTAAACTGAGCAAACTGATGTAAATCCGCCTCTATTACATGGCCTATCAATGGGTAGCCCCCCGTTGTTTGTGCATCATTTAATAGCACAATTGGGTTGCCATCGGGTGGGAGTTGCACGCTTCCCGGTGCTACCGCGAGTGAGTGTAGCGAAAGCGAGTGTTGCATTATTTGGCTATTATTATGATCTAGGCGTACTCCCATTCGATTGCTATTCGGGTTAATAGTAAATGAGGTGGTACAGAAAGCGTTTATACACTCAGGTGTAAGTAGTTCATGATGTGGGCCTTGATGTAGCCGAATAACTTTTCGTTTAGGCGGTGTTAATGCGCCTTTATTGCATAGCCAAGGCTGAGTATAGGGGGCTATTTTTATAATATCGTCGCTTTGTAATGCTCGGCCATTATTACCACCAATGGCTGCACCTAAGTCAGTTGATTTAGAACCCATAACTTCAGGGCATTCAATTCCACCTTTTACGGCAATGTAAGCTCTGGAGCCACCGCGTCCTGTATCAAATTTAAGTGTTTGTTTTGCTTTTACCGGATAACTCCACCCGGGGTAAACGGCTTGAGCGTCAAGTCTAGCATTTAAGTCGGCTCCATGCAGAGCAATGACGGTATCGCACTCAAATTGTAATTCACATAACCCAACGGTGAGTTCAAGTACGGCATCGTTATCGTGATTATTTACTAAGCGATTGGCAATAATGTGCGCATAGGTGTCTAGACTACCCGAGCGGCTAACCCCTAAATGACGAAAACCCACACGGCCTAAATCTTGGATTGTAAGCTGTATACCGGGTTTAATTACTTTAATCATTGTTTACTCCTTTTAACAGGCACAAATTGAAGGGTGTCACCGGGTTTAAATAAACAAGGGTTTGAGGCGGTTGCATCAAATAAACAGGCATCAGTATGAGCAATAATATGCCAGCCACCGGGTGAGTCTTCAGGGTAAATGCCTGTTTGGTCTGCCCCAATCGCAATTGCGCCTTTAGGAACACTGACTCGTGGGTTATCACGTCTTGGGGTAAACAGTTGAGCGTTGAGCCCATGTAAATAAGGGAAACCGGGCGCAAAACCTAAAAACAACACATGGTAAATTTCTTTACTGTGTAGATTAATTACCTCATCTATTGTTAGCTGGTGATAATTAGCCACATAGTTTAAATCTTCACCTTGATAATAGGTGTCTATTTTATGATGCTGACTTTCAAAGGCGTAATCATCAACCTCATCCCATAGTTTGGTTAAGGTGTTTTGCCATTGATGTAAATTACTGGCTGATTTTAAATACAAGGTTAATGAGTTCATCCCGGGGACTAAATCTATAAACTCATTGGTGTTTTTACAATACTGTGACAGCGCCCAGAGTTTTTTTTGCGTCGCAAGTATGTGTTGTTCACTGTAGTGAGAAACATCAAAAAGCAGACTAGAATTTGTTAATATTTTTATACTTGGCAAAGTGCTCATACAGATAACTTATTAATATTGTTTGTATTTAAGCTATCACAGTCGTTGTGCTATTACGATATTAATAGACAAACTGGGATCGATTAAATTCCCGTCTTCGTAAAGTTTTATTGTGTGTGAAATTTATTCTCGCGTTTAAAGGTCTGCTTTAGGGTCTGTTGACCTTTGCGGATTAAAATCGCTCCTAGGCAGAACCCGAAGGGCAGCGCCTGTTTGGCATTGATGCTTCGTTATCGCCTATTTATGGGGAATAACCACACCACATAGGCTCTGCCTTGTCTAAATACCAAACAAACTGCTGCAAATTTAACCTTGGAAGGTCAGCAGACCCTAGAGTAACTAAAACTAAGAGGTCATCGTATGTTTAAGCGGGTAATACTATCGGCGTTTGCCATTGTGGGCTTACTAAGTGCAATGAGTGCTATATCGTCAGATGAAATAATCAAACCAACTGATTTAGATGCAACCATGCATGTTGAAAAAATAGTGCTGGGTTCGGGCTGTTTTTGGGGGGCAGAAAAACGCTACGAAGCACTTAATGGTGTGTTAGACGCTGAATCGGGTTACGCCGATGGCCAAGGATTTAAGCCAACCTATAGAAATATCACTAAGTTATCCCGTCGCTTTGATGAAGATAATTACACCGAAGTGGTGCAGGTTACCTTTAATAGTAATATTATTTCAGCAAGAGAGTTGTTGCAAAATTACTACGAGAACCACGATCCAACGCAAAAGAATCGTCAGGGTAATGATGTAGGCACGCAATATCGCTCTATTATTTTAACCACTACCGATCAGCAAGCGAGTATCGCAAAAGCCGTCACGAGTGAGTATCAGCAATTATTAAGTAAAGCCGATTATGGAAAAATAGTGACGCAAATAAAGCCACTTGAACGCTTTTATTCGGCTGAAGAGTATCATCAAAATTACCTTGAAAAAAATCCAAACGGCTATTGCCCTGATCATTCAACCGGCGTTGTATTTACCCAAAGTGATAAACCTAAGGTAGATAATACTGCATTATTAAATGGCAAACAGATTGTCATTTTAGACTCGCAAAGTTATTGCCCTTACTGCGAAAAGTTTAAAGCGGCCGTTGCCAATGATTATAAAGGCACAATTCCAATGACTTTTCGCCATGCTGATCAGCTTGCAGGGTTAACGATTAAATCGGCGACATGGGCTACGCCTACCATATTATTTTTAGAAAATGGGGTTGAGGTCTATTCTCGCCAAGGCTACATGAACCCAGAGCAATTTTATAAAGCATTAGGTGCGTTTAAGCTTGGCAACAGTGAAGCTTATAAGGTGGCATTTAATGCTAAAACCGACAGCCCTTACTGCAAAGAATATGCTATTTTTAAAAACACACCCGATGGCATCTTTATTGATAAATTAAGCGGTGAGCCATTATTTGATACCCGCGATAGATTTAACTCAGGCACCGGTTGGCTTTCGTTTACCCACCCAATAAAAGACAGTGTAACCCAACATGAAGATAATAGCTGGGGAATGCAGCGCATTGAGCTTAAGTCTAAAAGTACCGGTATTCACTTAGGGCATTTATTTCCGGGTGAGGGGCCTAGAGGGGAAGATAGATATTGTATTAATGCGACTGTTTTAGAATTTGTAGCCAGAAAACAGTAAATTTTAAGCAAAAAAAGCAGCGATGATTAAGTAACCTGAACTCTGGATAATAAATCTATCTCAAGCAGCTATTTACAGCGCTAACTACGTTGAATTTACTTGCAATAGGCGAGCTATTGACGCGTAATTTCGCCTTGTTTTCACTGGAAATCTCTGGCTAGAGAAAATAAACATAAATATCAATTTTGATTCAATACGTTAGTAAATCTCTTAACCAAAGTTCAGGTTATTTACGTGAAGTTAAAATGCCAAATATTTACTTAGCCTGCTAACTAATGCTAAAATTTGCCGTATATTCACAAGTAAGAGTTCCTATGAGTAGCACTATTCCTTTTCATGAAACACTCGATTTAACCTTATGCGGCAATATGGGCCGAGTGCACCGCTTATGTCGAGAAGCGGTGACACTGGCGGTTGAGCCGCTAGGTTTAACTCAGTCACGCTGGACGGCAATGATCCACTTACATCATTTACCCTTAGGAGCAACGCAGCAAGCGCTGGCGACTAGTTTAGGTATTGAAATGCCCTCATTAACGCGCACCATTAAGCAATTAGAGCAGCAAAATCTGGTTATTCGACAAGTTGATGAACACGATAAACGTAGTAAAAAATTGTACTTTACTGATGAGGGTATAAAGTTATTAGAACATTTAAAAGAGCTAACAAGCGATATTAAACAGCGTTTATATGCCGATTTAAGTACTGAGCAACTTGATGGTATGGCGCACAGTTTAGTGCAAATGGAAGAAAACGCGCGGCGTTGTATTGCAAGCTTATCTGGAGATAAATAAGTATGACACCTGATCAAAAATTTGCCCGCTACGTTAAAGTTTCGCTTGTTGGTTTTATTGTTGTCTTTTTTTATTATATTGTTGCCGATGTATGGTTGCCGGTTACGCCACAGGCACGGGTTTATCATCCGGTTGTGCAAATATCACCGCAAATAAATGGCCGTGTTACCGATGTTTTGGTCAGTAATAACCAAGCGGTTAAAGCGGGTGATGTATTATTTGAGATAGATAAAAACACCTATCAGCTGGCACTTGAACAAGCACAGCTTGCCCTTGACGATGCCAAACTTCAAAATAAACGCCTTGATACCAATGTAAAAGCGCTTGAGGCACAAATAAGTGCAGCTAACGCTAAATTGCATGAGCAGCAGCTATTAAAAAAGCGTGGCGAAACACTTTATAAACAAAACTCTATTTCGGAGCAAGAGCTTGAAAGCATTCGTGCTAACTTTGCAGCAAGTCAATCTAATTTAGCTGCCTTTGAAGCACAGCTTGCTGAAGCTGTTTTAGCGCGTGGCGACTCGGGGCAAAATAATTTAGCGCTGCGCCATGCGGCCAATCAGTTAGCGCAAGCCGAGCTTAACTTATCCTATACACAAGTGCGTGCTTTAAGCGATGGTGTAGTGGCTAATTTACAGTTACTTGAGGGTTCCTATGCGGTTGCGGGTAAGCCATTACTTGCTATTGTGGCAAAAAAAGCAGATTTAGTGGCTGATTTTCGTGAAAAGTCACTATTAAATATGCAGCCTGGGAGTTTAGCAAAAGTAGTGTTTGATAGCCGACCTGGTGAAGTATTCGACGCTAAAATTGAAACTTTTGAGGCCGGTGTCAGTGACGGGCAACTTAGTGCGAATGGATTACTTAGCACCACCGAAACCAGCAACCGCTGGGTTCGTGACGCTCAGCGCCAGCGTATTCATTTAGTGCTACCAAATAACACTCAGCTTATAAATAATATGCCCAGTGGTGCGCGTGCCACCGTGCAGTTACTCCCACAATCGGCAATAGGTCAATGGTTGGGGTCAGTACAGATCCGCTTTATTAGTTGGTTACATTACATTTATTAGTGGGGCGAGTAATGACACAACATGTTAGCCAAGCGCCACAACTCGATTCAAATGGCTTACGCCAAGCGCTGCGGATTGCCGGTGGTTGCACTATTGGTTTTACTTTATGTAAGTTAATGAATTGGCCAAATGGAATATTTTTTACAGTTTACCCTATGTTATTACTGGGTTTAGTGCCAAGTATTAACAAAGGTGTGATCCGTCAATTTGTTGCCAGTGCTGCCTACAGTGCGTTTATTGTGCTTGTTTTGCAGGGCTTATTTTCACACTTACCGGTGTTAATGACGCTCATTACTTTTGCTAGTTTTTGCGTGTTATTTTATTTAATGAGTAGTGGCGGCGCGTTTTTATTTGGTGCGTTAGGTGCGGTGAGCTTATCGATTCAGTTGCACTTTGCCAGCCATGTTGATCAAGCAAGCAGCATTTACCCGCTTATTTTAAGTAATGGTATGGCTATTTTTATTACTATTATTATTGCGCTCTTGATGCATGGTTTGTTTCCTGATGTGACAGCGCGGCCCATGCGCGCTGTGCCACACAAGGACAAAGAAAGTATTCGTCACGAGGTGTTGCTATGCGCTAGCGTTGCGACTTTATCATTCGTAGTTTTTCAGGTACTTGATTTACAAGATTCAATTTCGGCGCAAGCGGCGTCTATTTTAATTTTATTTTCGTTGTGTTTTAAGGCAGCGGGCACCGCAAGTTGGCAACGTATTATTGGTACACTGATAGGCTGTAATGCTGCTTTGGTTTCGCAGTTGTTTTTGTATAATCATACCGACGTTTTGCTTTTTCCGGTGGCTATATTATGGATTTTGTCTTTTATATTCAGTCGTTTTCATATTTTAGGTGGTGGTCCACCGGGTGTTGGGTTTGGGGTATTAACCACGTTTGGCATTTTATTTGGTCAGTCGTTAGGCCCAGGGCAAGATTTAATATACAGTGCTTTGTATCGATTTAGCTCGGTGGCCGTTGCGGTTACGGTAAGCTTAAGCGCAGTGTATGTAGTGCATCGAATCCTCAACCGATTTAGCGTCACCCGCCATCATACTTATGATTAAATTAAAGGCTGCATTCGCAGCCTTTTTTATACTAGCCTATTGCAAGTAAATTCAACGCAGTTAGCGCTGGAAATAGCTGCTTGAGATAGATTTATTATCCAGAGTTCAGATTACTTAAGTTATAGCTTGATATTACCGCGTAGGGCTTTAGTTTGGCCGTGTTTGGTTTTTTTATCCATGCGTTTACGCTGTGAGTTACGGCTAGGTTTAGTGGCACGGCGTGCTTTATTAACCTTAGTGGCGCTTAAAATTAAATCTTTTAGCCGTTTTAGCGCATCTTCTCTGTTGAGCTCTTGGGTACGATGGCTTTGCGCTTTAATAACCAATACCCCTTCTTTGGTGATCCTTGAATCTTTCAAAGCAAGTAATCGTTCTTTATAAAAGTCAGGTAATTTAGAGCGATTAATATCAAAGCGTAAATGTATAGCACTGGCTACTTTATTAACATATCGCGTATGTGCAAGCTTTAATTTTAAAACTCGAACTAACACTCACATTTATTTGACCTTCATTGATTCAATCCTTTACAAAAAAGTATATTTTTGTAAAAAGATCCCCTTTTCAAAAGGGATGTGAGTACATTTTGTGCAAATGAATACTGTAAATAAACAAGTTTTTAAAATCTTACTTTGCCTCTTAAAGCCTTTGTTGCTCCTTTTTTTGTTTTGTTATCAACTCTCTTACGTTGTGAGCTTCTCGTTGGTTTTGTCGCTCTTCGCTGTCTATGAACAACTGTGGCTGATAGTATTAGTTCTTTTAATCGCTCTAGAGCTGCTTCTTTATTTTGCAACTGAGTCCTAAATTCCATAGACTTTATGATGATAACGCCATCAGAAGTAATGCGACTATCCGATAGCTTTAATAACCTCTCTTTATAGAATGCAGGTAAAGTGGATCTTTTAATATCGAATCTAAGGTGTATTGCTGTTGCAACTTTATTGACATTCTGGCCACCATTCCCAGCCGATCTTATCGCATTAAGTTCAATCTCCCAATCGGCAAGGGTTACTGTATTTGAGATTGTTAACATAATGACACCTGATAAATTCGATTAGTTTTGAAGCTTATTGACTCACGCTTTCCGTGATTAAAGAGGAATTAAGGATAACAAATAAGTCTCGATAAACATACTGACATCTAAATCATTGTGTTAAGCCATTAAGAATAATGACCTTGTAGATATAAACTGTGAAAACCGACAAGAATTCTATAGAGAAAACAGCTCTGGGATTGAAGCTGAACTAGCCTTAAATTGATACTTAATCAAATCAGATAGTTCAGGTATAACTCGTATCTGCCCGTGCGACTTGGTTATGCCCCAAAACGTGTTAAAGCAATTATTCTATAGGTCGGCTTTGAGCGATAACCGGACACTGAAAAAGTTAAATTTATTCCTGTGTTTTAAGTAGAAATCTAATTTTGTCCAATAACATTATTAAACGCCGTTTTGGGGCAAAATAACATGCTTAATTCCTAGCTGTTTTAATTACTTGTTTACAAAGGTAATTATTGGTGAAATTATCAGGGTATGTAATATACGCCGTTTCGGTGTGTTATAAACCACCAAAATGGTGTTCAATAAGCTGTTAGCTGTTTTGCTATGTTCTAGGCTTTTTTCAAATAAAAACATCGACTTTCTTTTTGTCGGTTAACAATAAAGCAGCCTTTTCTTGATATAAATCAAAAGTATCGTCTGATATAAATTTATCAAACGTATTAATTATTTCTTTCATGTAAGAGGCTCTTACTTGATAAGTCTGACGTTCAGGATATTCTTTAGCAAGTCCATCTAATTTCTCTGAACTATTAGAAAAATACTCCATAACATTAATTTTTTTATCAGGATCTACATCCCCTCCACCATAAGAAAGGATCCTAAGTTTAGACTCTAAACTATTCATATCTTCTCTTTTTTTGGATATTATGGGGTTTCCTGACTTACCTAATCTAACTGGTTCATCACTATCGTATTTTTGTGTGTATTCTCGTTCCATTTCATTCACATTTTTAACAATACTATGAAGTTCTTTTATACTCATATTAGAAAAGTTGAGCTCTTCTTTTTTAAATACTTTTTCATATGCACTTCCCTCAATTAATGATGAATCAAAAGCATTATTGTCTTTTTTTTCTTTAACTTTAGGATCAAGGTGAGTTGTGTTTATATTAATTTTTAAGCCACTTTCGCTTGTTTTAGTAGAAAAGCTTTTTATTTTTTCATCATCACTGTTTGTAAAAATAGATATTTTACTTTCAAATAGAGTAGGTAGTAGATTGGTGCTGATTTTCATAAAAATCCTTTTTCATATGTCGTTTTCTTTTATCGACATAATTTTATAAAACTTAAGCTTTTATTTTAGATTGTTTTCTATTAACGACTCATAGGGCTGAGTCGTTAATAGAAAGTTTAACTAGCCACCAGATCTTACTTCATAAGTAATTCCACCATAAGTAGATCCAGTTGTTGTTTTATTTTCAACTTCCCAATAATAAGTGCCTGCATTAAAGATAGAAGTGGAAACTGCTACGCTATATCCGCCAGCAACTCTATCTCCATTGCTATCAACCAAAGTCACTTTGAAATCATGTCCGTCATAGTTTCTTAAAATTGCAAAACCGTATCTACGGCAATTACATTCGACAGCGTGCCTATTATCTCATTTTGTCATACACAGTTTTCATCTAAAATAACCTGTTGCGCCTTTAAAAATAGGCGTATACGCTTTGTTTACACCCGTATACATCAGAGGTATTTTAGAATGGCTATTCTAAGCATCCGAATTGACGATAAATTAAAAGAGTCTTTAAGTAGTGAGGCGCAAAAGGAAGGTATTTCTTTATCTGAATATGTGAAGAAATCACTGGAAATTAAGAGCGTTGATACTCATATACTAGCAACAGAGAAAAACTTAAAAAGCTCTGTTGATAGTATTAAAGATTTAGCGCTCGTCTCTCAGGAGACTGTACACGAAGTTGAACTAAATATTCAGCGGCTAAATGAATCGCTTAAAAATGCAAATCACTTAAAAGAAATCAAAAAATTGAAATGGATATTGATTTCTATATCCCTCATCTTTGTATCAATCTCGATCCCAATATTTCACTTTAATATTGCTTATTTCAAAACCTTCTTTTATTAGGCTTTATCCTGAATAATTTAAGGCCTATGAGCCAAGCCTATTAGTAAATATTCCAGTTACCGGAAAGCCTTTGCCGTCCAACACCTCTGTATTAAGCTTTTCACTTTACGATGAATTACCTTCAACAACTTAATTTAAATAAACTTTTTAAAGGCGTTTTCAAAAGACTATAAGTGTATAATTATGGCGCAGGTTTTGCAGTTAATATCACTCATACGATCATACTAAGGAAAAGAACCTATGCGAGTTGATGCAAACGTACATTATTTTAATGGGAACCAGCGTACCAAGCCTTCAACAGAGGCCTCAACGTCATTTTCGGCTGCATTAACAGCAGCACAAACAGACAATGATAAGACTGACAGCAGCACAAAACAGGCGGATTTCACTAGTATGACCCGGCAAGAAATGCGGGACTGGGCCAACACTCAAATCCGCAATGGAGAAATGTCTCTCGATGACGGCAGGCCTTTCATGGCTATGACTATGAAAATACCCGTAAATGGAGGCGAACTGGCAGGTGCACACAGTGATGAAACACGATATAACTTCATTCAAAAAACGCGTGATGGCATCCAAGGCGCACTGTCACGCAATGACGAGACTACTTTGAAGATGTTAGAATCAGCTATGTCTATCATGCAAGACAAAAGTACTGGTGTTAACATTCGTATTTAGAAATATAAAAAGGCCAGAATGTCTGGCCTACATCATTAATAAATCAAAGAATACTGATCTGGACTGACATAGTATTCCATGGCGAATTAGTCGAAGTATTTTGGTATTTGAATAATCCGTTTTGATGACCATCGACATTGTATTCATTGAGGAAACCCACGACAGTTTGCCCAGCGGTACAAGGCCATGTGTAATTACTACCAGTCACACAAACAGGCGTACTTGAGTACATTGTGGAACTCGGAAGTAACCCACCGTTCATCCAAGCAATATGATTATAACCATAACCAATTTCTAAAACAGCAGTACGCAGCTGCTCTCCCCCATGATCACATGCAGTTGTTGTCATACCAACAGTGGACTCCCACCCACAATCAGTTGAACCAACAGCATATACCCACATTGAAGATAGCGGCGGAGCTGATGCTCGAGCCATTAATTCAGACTCCATGCGGATGTTTTTGATTTCGGCAGGAGCTGGAGCATTCTGACTAGTGAGTACAGGAAGGGAGGTAATTACTTGTTGACTGCGCGGAACTTCCTCAGCATAACTCATATTACTTACACCAGTTGCTATGACTACAGATAGCAGGCAATTAATTAAATTTATTTTCATAGTCCTTGAATTTCCCTTTTAATATCAATTGAAAGGTATTTATAGTTCACGCCTTTAGCATTATCAAAAAATGAAAACATAATGATAAATAATTAATTTTTATATTTGTTAACTGATAGCAGAAAATCAAACACAAGACCTTCATCCAACAACTGAGTTTCACCGGTGAAACTTTAATTTTAGCGGCTAAAATAATGGGGTATCACACTTTGACCTGCAATACCCCCTACCTAACAATTAACCTATTAAACTTATAACCAATTGGGCTACAGAAATTAGGGAAATTAAATTAATAGAAAACCTTCCTTCTACTTTCACTTTATAATGAATATCTATTTTCATTCGCGTGCTCATTAATATTGATAGTGCCCCAACCGCAGTGTAATCTTAAATTGCCGTAAAAGATTGGCGGTTAGAACGTGGCATCCATGCCATTTTACTATCGTTGATTTTCAACCAGGCCTCGTGCCTGGTTACCTTCATTTTTTATGTTTCTTTGATACTAACAAAATTTTTTAACTATCTGCGGCGCTGAAAAAATTAACCTGTCGCCTTAGTTCCGCTTAATCATAATTTAACGCATAGCACTTTTACGAATAAGCAAAAGGTGAGTATTTATTAAAATAATTGCCGGTGTATCTACCATTTCACATTAAAAACAGGTGCGGCGGCACTCTAGGTTACACTGTCGTATTAACCTAGAGGCCTTGCCATGTAAGCGCTAATAACGAATTGCACACGGGAAAGTTACACGCGTGATGTGAACGGTACTTTTGAACGGACTCGATAAAGTTATTGAATAAACAGGTCTGATAAACACAGCCGTACGTATTGCTATCTGTGCGTTGCTAATTTAGAAAAGTCCCTGACACGTTTCTGTCCATTAACGAGTGAGTAAATTGCAAAACTTGCGCATTGCTTCTGCCCCAAAGTGAGTAAAAGTAAATGCTCTAAAGACTGCTTAGAGCGAGTTACGGACATTGAACATATGCTGGTGAACGTGGATATTCTAATATTTTACAGTTAAAAAAAAATGTCTCAACAAAACTAATGGACTTGTAGCCATTAAAGTATGATGAAATCTACCCGAGAAAAGAGTCCTAATATTCAGAGTAATATTGCGTGTAGTGCTGTAAATCATTTTTTCAGTTTTTCTTAAGTAAATCTTAAGGTTTGCCTGATATTTTATTAAGACACTTTTTATTTAGCCGATAGGTTTCTTTAATTGCTTGACTTATCGGTGATTAATTTGCAAATTTATTATCGCTAATAACTAAAAAACAGGGATTTATATATGTTATCAGTTGTACTTCCTGCCAAAGACGAAGCCGAAAATATTGGCCATCTTATTGAAGAAATTCATACCAGCCTTGCTGATTTATACCCGTTTGAGATTATCGTTGTCGATGATGGCTGTAGTGATAGTACCTTTGAAACCGCCCTCGAAACTGGAAGAACATTAGGCTGTGATGTAAAAGCTATCAAACATGCCTACAGTGTCGGACAAAGCACAGCGATTGTGTCGGGTGTGTTACAGGCGAAATACACCTTGATGGCGACCCTTGATGCCGACGGACAAAACGATCCGGCTGATTTGCCTAAATTAGTTGAGCGCGCTCAACAAATAGAAGCCGCTAATTTTTGCGTAATTGGCTACCGTAAAAACCGAAAAGACACGCCTTGGAAACGTTTTCAGTCGCGTTTTGCTAATAAATTCCGCGATGCTATTTTACATGATGGTGTGCCAGATACCGGCTGTGGTTTGAAAGTAGTGCCCACAGCCACATACCTAAGGCTACCACACTTTAACCATATGCACCGTTATATTCCTGCTTTGGTCAAACGTATGGGAGGCGAAGTGCAAGTGCAAGAAGTGAACCACCGCGATCGTGAACATGGTCTATCAAAATACACGGCTTGGAATCGAGCTTGGGTCGGTATTGTTGATGTATTAGGCATGATGTGGCTTATTCGTCGTGGCAAAGTGCCAATGGTTAATGAAATTCAAACGAGTAACACTAGTGACGATTAACAGGCTCGCTAAATTTATTGTTAGTTTGTCGTTATTTATTGCGATAGCGTTTGCAGTTCAACAAGGTTTTTTTGAACATATCGCTGACAGTAACTGGGTCGCTAAGTTTGTTAAAGAACAAGGCAAACAAGCCGTTGTTGTATTGATGGCGATGGGGGCTGCCTATGCCGCTCTTGGTGCGCCACGCCAATTGTTAGCGTTTGCGTTTGGTTTTGCTTTTGGGGCTGTTGAAGGGGCACTTTTAGCGTTAGTAGCAACAGAGCTCGGTTGTATTTTGTCATTTTACGCCGCCAAATGGTTGTTTCGCTCAAGCTTGCAACGCAAATTTAATAAAAGTTTAATGAAATTTGAACGCTTGGTTAAAGACAATACCACCTTAAAGGTATTGATGATTCGGTTGTTACCTATCGGCAGTAACTTGTTTACTAATGTCGCAGCTGGAGCAACTACAGTACCGGCTCAGGGGTTTTTTCTTGGTAGCTTTATTGGCTACATTCCACAAACCTTAATTTTTGCCTACGCTGGCGCTGGAATTGGTTTATCAGAGCACGAAAAAATACTCATCAGTATTGCGCTGTTTATTGTTTCATCGGTAATTGGCTCACTGCTTTATCGCAGTCAATTTCGTCGTAAAGTACAAGAACTATAAAGAAGTTAGGTTATGAAAAATATAATAAAAACCTTCGAACAAGATGATTATTACGCCGTCTTAAAAATCTTACTGGCCTTTGCCGCTGTTATTATTTTATTAGGTATTGGTATTCGTTCACCGTGGCCTGCTGATGAACCTCGATTTGTTGAAGTAGCCAGAGAAATGGTTGCCACTGGCAATTGGCTATTTCCAATGCGTGGCGGTGAATTTTATCCTGATAAACCACCAGTTTTTATGTGGTCAATCGCTCTTTTTTATTCACTTATTGGCAACCTAAAACTGGCATTTTTACTGCCAAACGCCATCTGTGGCTTGATCACTTTATTTTTGGTGTATGATCTTGGGGCAAAACTCCATAGTGTTCGCGTGGGTCGCAATGCCGCTTTACTTTTATTAATTACACCACAATTTTTGATCCAAGCTAAAGCTGCCCAAATTGATGCGATGGTGATGTGTTGGATAACGATTGGTTGTTATGGCTTTATCCGTCATTTCATTTTAGGGCCCAATTGGCGCTGGTATTTTATTTCGTGGGCATTTATGGCGCTCGGCATTATTACTAAAGGGGTAGGTTTTTTACCTGTACTCATGTTTATTCCCATCATTGCTTATCGCTTGGCGAATAAAGACTATTTTAAAGGCAGGCTCACCTTCGCTTGTTGGTTAGGTTTTGTGCCCTTTTTCTTGGTGTTGGCGGCTTGGTTTGTACCGATGATGATTACGGTGGCAGAGCAAGCGACCCCTGAATTAATTCAGTACAAAAACAATATTCTGTTCAAGCAAACGGGCGAACGGTACGCCAATGCCTGGCATCACCTTGAGCCTTGGTATTATTTTATTGTTAGTGTAATTCCCGTGATGTGGTTTCCATTACCAATTTTATTGTTGAGCTCGCTAAAGCATGTTTATCACAAATTAAAAACAGATCCAGTATTGATGATATTGTTTGCTTGGGTTGTGCTTGTGGTGTGTTTTTTCAGTATTAGTCCGGGCAAGCGCGGGGTTTATGTGTTACCTGCATTGCCGATGTTGTCGCTGTTTACCACCATTGCTTACCATGAAGTTAAACTACCGTTATGGTTTAACCGCATCAGCAAAAGCATTTTATGGTTAATTGCTATTGTGCTTGTTGTCGCTTGCATTGGTTTATTAACGGGTCATAAAAAATTAGTGAAACCATTAACCGCATACCCTGAAATGATCCCGTGGGCGGCAGGTTTAGCGTTTATTTTAGCAGCGATATGGTTAGTTAGTTTATGGCGATTACGGTCGAAAAACGCCTTTTTTAATTTAGGAATGGTAATTGTCGCTTCTTGGTTAATAGTGAGTACCTTAGGATATTGGCTAGCCGAGCCCCTGCGCACACCCAAACATGTTATTGAAGAAGTGGAAAACACCTTAGGTCAGCATGGTGAGCGCGGTGAACTTGGGTTAGTGAAATTTAAAGAGCAATTTTTATTGTTTTCACAATTACCAATAACGCATTTTAGTTACCTAGCAACGGATGAAGAAGAAGAGCGTAACGCATGGCTATGGATGGGCGAGAAGGCGGGTCGATTTATTTTAGTGCCAGATGATGCCAACTTAACGTGTTTCGATGTGTCTAACGGGCAAGATATGGGCTACGCTCACAGGCAGCACTGGTTATTATTAAGTGCTAAGCAAATGGCAGAAAACTGCCAAGCGCCAAAAGTTATTAAGCGTTTTAGTGTTCCTAGAGAAGCGTATTAATGAAAATAGCTGTAGTAGGAGCAGGTTTTGTTGGTTTGTCTAATGCCATTTTACTTGCTCAGCATAATAAGGTGGTTATCTACGATATCGTTCCAGCGAAAGTAGATTTAATTAATAGTCGTAAATCTCCCTTTGTCGATAAAGAAATAGAAGCTTTTTTATTTAAAGATGATCTCGATTTTGTTCAGTCACTTGAAAGCGCGTTAGGAATTAAAGCCAAGAAAAATTTTATGCCGATGCAAGCGGGCGATGTTTACCAAACCTTTGCAGATATTGATGACTTATTTAATGTTACTGGCTATAAGCCTAAAATGAGTGTTGAACAGGGCGTTAATAACTTTGTTGACTGGTATCGTGAATTTTATGGTTAAGTGATTTATCTATCCATTTTTGCATAATAGTGACATCTAGAGATGTCCGCCTATATTTCTAATATCAGTAATTATCTGCTGTAATCAAACAGGACACTTTGATAATGGAATATTATCCAATACTATTCATCAAGGTCCGTTCATGGCACAAAACCGACCTCAGTCTCTAACTCATTTTTGTCCAGAAACAAGCTGTAACGAACGTCTTCTAATCGTTGTGACAGCTGCTTTTGATGCAATATATATAGCCGAAAATACTTATAGTAACTACATAACCGCCAGAGCGGAAATCATTTACAAGCTATTTGAAGCCCATATCTCATTTGAAATTACTAATGGCTCAAGATCATGTATTTTTAAGTGTTCTTGTTTGTATTTACCTATAATCCCCATAACTTTTGGTATTTGACTTTGGTAAGCCGCCTCATTCTGCATCAAATTATTATCTGCCAGAACTTCCGTTAAATGTGATGTATTCAAACCTGTTATTTTACTCGTACTTTTTGACATCTGATCATCTATTGAAGCGACAGTGCTCCCTATTAATATCAGCTTTTTTTCATTTCTTTGATTAATATTCGTAGTATTAGTATCAACTGTTAACTCATCAATGTCAGTAATTATCGGTTCATGCATGCTTACTATTTTAACACTCCTAAGTTCACTTGGTATGTCTTCAACCATACGTTGTGCATAGCTTATTAACTTTGGCTCTGCTGGCATAAACATAAATGCATTATTGTTTGGCGAACTGGTTTTACGAAGAATGCGACCAAAAATTTGCCTAAAATACATCTCTGTCGTTACGTTGGTCAGATTACAACAAACTTGCAAACGGGGAATGTTTGTACCTTCACTTACCATTCCTACGCTAATTAACCACTCATGGTCATTTTCTCTGAAAGCTTTAATTTTATCTGCCGGTTTAATTTCATTTGTCGTGACGATGGTCGCTGTTTTGCTAAAGCTATTGCGCATAACGCGCTGAATAGACTCAGCGTGACTAATAGATGAAGCAACGATTAAACCGCCAGCATGCGAGTTATGCTGTCTAAGTTCTTTTAACTTTGCTACGGCTCTATATAAAACCTGTTCAATGACCGTTTCGTTAGCTACCACTTGAGAGTAAGAAATAGCTTTTTCATTTAACAATGCACTAAAACTGGTATATGTATTTTTTTCAGCTTCGTCATTGCTAACAACTATTTTATCGTTATCTATAGCTATGACGTTTGGAAATCGACATACATCATCCATAATCGCTTGTTTTAAACCATATGTGTAATCACACTTTATTTGGTTGTCTTCGCAGTATTCCGACAATGCTATGGGCAATGCATCAGAACGCCAGGGAGTGCCTGTTAAAGCTAAGCTATATATTGCCTTTTCTTTAATAATTTCAATAATCGGCGCACCCCATGCATTTGCATCATGACTTGATGAACCCGCACAATGGTGTATTTCATCAAAAATAACAAATACTTTAAAACGCTCAAATAATTGCCAAGTATGGGCATCTAATGTACTAAGTTTTTGATAAGTAAATGAATCGCCTAATGAACCCAGCTTACCATCAAATGCACAATTAAATTTTATCGACAATGTATCGCTAAAATCAGATGATACAATCGATGAAGGTGAAAAGCATAAAACCAAATCAATTAGCCCCAGTTCATATAGGTCATGAGCAAGCGTGGCTGCCATAAAGGTTTTGCCTGCGCCTGGTGTGGCCAATGCTAAAAAATGCTTTTTTAAATGAGGTGAGTTGGTATTTGTAAAAGTGTTTGTTGCCAAAGTTACGCATTCTGACTGCCAATGCCTTAATTTCATTTAACGTCTCTTTTCTAACATTGCTAATAATTTTTGAGTTGCAGCAGCCTTACCTCTAAGAATGTGTTTTTGCTCTCTTGCGCTCATAATCATTTCTGTAAGTTCACTGCTTATTTGTGGATAGTGCTGTTTCATTGTGATTAAAGTATCAAGTGCGCCCATACTTTCGAGTAAGTCTGCATTTATGGTATTCAATGCAGCTCGAGTTTTTACAAGTATTTCGTTATTTCCACTTAGGTTCTCAGTTTTTAATGAAACTTCATCTAATTCTTCGGTATTAAAAATAGGTGTTTTTGTAAACCGGCTCTCACGTTTGTTTTGGGCCGTGGTTTTGTGTAACCAACCTTTTTTGACTAACTTATTTAGCTCATCGTAAATAAACTGGCGCAACTTTCCTTTATCTAACTCTTCATCTTTTGAAAGTGCTATGTATGCCGTTCTTGCTTCTGTAATTGAAAATCGGTCAATGTTTTTCATGCCAATGATAGATTTTAATAAAGGATCGAGTTTCATGTGTAGTTTCATCTAAATCAATACATTAAATATGACCTATAAGTCATATTTAATGTATTATATTGCATAGGTGATAAATCCGCAATGTGGGAAGATCCTATATTTAATTGCGGAGCTATAAATGCAGCCAGTACTAAAATTGATTGGCTTAAACATAAAAATTGCAAGAACAAAATTGTCATGGAGCCAAGCAGAACTTGCCGATAAATTAAGTGTAGAGCAAAGCTATATTAGTCGGGTAGAATCAGGTTTAACCGCAGCATCGTGTGAACGTATTTATGAAATTATTCATATTTTAGGATGTGAAAGTGCTGACATTTTTCCAAAAGCCGATGAAGTACAAACGCCTTATTCGACTAATTAATTTTTTACATGACTTTCATATTTTTTATCAGCTTAAATTCACTAATGCATGACATTTTAGGCTTTCAATTAAGTCTTATGGAATAATAATTAACGATGAAAACGGTTGATGGTTTAGAAGAAGCGATAATGGCGCATGGCTGGGTTGTGTTTGAACTAACTGATAGCTTAGATAAAATACATCATTGCGTTTTTACATGTTTTAACGATAGCAGTCACTGGTTTAAGCAAATTAATATACACAGAGATATGCAACCCGTCGAAAATGATTTTCTGCTTCATGATGGCTCTAAAGTCCCTGTGCTACTTGAGAATCTACGAGAAGGAAATGTAAGAAACTTGCAAAGAATAAGCCTTGAACATGACCTAACTCAGCTTCGTGAGAAGTATAAAGAGGTGAAGCGAATCAGGCTATCTTACTTAGTAGATTTAGGCAAATGACCATTTTTTGCTTTGCCGACAAGTTCCTTCTTCGTAAAATAAAGCCTGACTTTAAATACTACTCAAACTTCAAATTATTATGGCTGGGAACATTGCTCTTCCAACTTTCGTGAGTCTCTAGTTTTAATTGACTTACATTTTCAACCAATAGCTTATCAGCTTCTTCACTACCTATATTTTTATAAAGGCCTGTTGAAAAATCATAGTTAGTAATTTGAACCTCTATCGCACGTTCTGCCCCACGATAAAGAGACCACAACTCTTGTGGCTTTCTTAGCTGTAACCATGCAGTGAAAAAAGCAGCAATAGCAGACAAAATAGCCGGAGTAACTTTTGATACCCAAAAATCATCGGCTAAGCTTACAAATAAGGGCGCTGATAAAGTACACAGCATAATTAGCCGGAAACACCAAAGAGACTCAAATTTATTATGCGATGCTTTTAACTTAAAATGTGCTAGCTGCTCTAAACTATATTTTCTAGCGCAATACTGTGCTTCATTACTCATTTAATTTCCTGTTAAAAAAGATTTGATTTCTCTTAGTTCTGAGTTATTCGGAAATTCGATTAGAAGTTGGTCCGTTAAAGTACTTATACCTCCATCTAATGCGCCCAAGCTTGCTTCTCTTATCGCTCTTTGCCACCGTTCATAAGAAGACCCGCTTGAATGCAATTTACCTAGCCTTCCTCCAGCTCTTTGCCAAATACTTTCAAGCCTGTCGTGCGCCAACTCGGCTGCCAATTCAGTTAGTTTGTTGATAATTACACTTTCTTTATCCTCCAACCGAGCTCCGCTTTTTCCTGAAACGATAGTTCTTTGAAAAAAATTTAAAAGGCTTTCGCAACGATCGACAGCTGATTTGAAATAATCTTTGCGTCCAAAATAACCATAACTCTGTTTGTATAACTCTTCAGCAATATAGGCCCACTTATTCTTTAGTATTATCTCACCAAGAGCATTAGCATGATTAGCCCAACCATATTCATGTGCCTTTAATATCCATGAGAAAATCTTACGTTCATCTTGAGATATGGGAACCCTTAAACAAGAAATTAGCAATTGCTGATGCAAATCACCATTAGAGTCAAATAAAACAGTAATAGCCCTTATTAACTCGACATCTTTTGCATTAATTTTGACTGGTATAGTTGGGGTATGCCTTATTGCATCAATTAGCTTATTTGCAACTAACTCACGACCTTTAACATCCAACTTTTCCCAAAAATCCGATTTGTCGTCCAAGGCTAGAATATTTTCGGCAATTTCGAATACGATAATTTCTATAAGATTGTTTGGTAAGTCTGAGCTGACTTTGTTTAATAACTTTTCCCTAAACTGCGCTTTATCAACTAACTGAGGATAGAATAAACCTCCTTCTTCTAACTGTCGACACCAAAGGGTAAAAGCCCCTTTTCTCGAAATATCAATTTTATTTAGAATACCTGTATCTTTCTTTACGCGCTCAGTTACAAAAGGAATAATAAAGCTTAGCTCTTCCACTTCAATTTCACTCAATAGTGTTGAATATTTCATTTTATCCACGAGAAAAGCGGCTCCTAATTCCCAGCATTTCATAGAGTTGATGAGTCTTTTGAATAAAGAGTTTTCAGGGTATAGCTCCAAGATAACAAAAGAATACAGCTTCGGATAAGCATGCGTTATCGCTATAGATTCTAATTTTTTTAGATCTACATTTTGAAACTTTTCATTTTTTACTAAGTCAAATAACCTATTCCCAAAATCTTTACTTGGATATAGCAGCTTATTAGCTAAACCAGAAAAAGACTCCATTAGAATCCAACTCACAATACGCTCGCCTGCATATGCAGTTGCTAGATATTTATCAAGGCCTAACTCAATGCTATTCCTCCACCACGGCGCTGATTTGCCAGGTGAGCATCGTTCAAAAAAACTCTTCGCTTTGCTATTATCAATGTTAGGTAGGTTTTCTAATAGCCAGCCAGTTAACTCTTCTTTTGGCAATTCTTCCGTAGCAATATTTTCCTCGGCAATATTACATAGTGTTAATACTTGCTCCTCTGAAATAGAATTTTCAGAAATGTGTCTTCTTAAGGCTTCCAACAACTCTTTCTTATAAACAGAAGAATCTTCTGCTATTGGAGAACAAGCAATGATACTTCTTAGTGCAGTTATTGTCGTAGAAGCGTTCTCGGTTTCTCTGAACAAATCAATATTTGTTGCGGCTCTCGCTAGCCTTCCGAGAACTTTCGGGCTACCTCTGTGAGAACCACAGTTTTCAAGTAGCTTAGTCATTAATGTGTCTTTGCTACCATTCAAATATTCAGCCGCGCGACTCAGCTCAACAGGCAAAGTTTTTGTTATAGTTTTAAGGTTGTGACCATACCACTGAGGAGTTAGCGATGAAGGGACGCAATAAAATGTCGGATGTTTAGTAGTATTAAATGACTGTGGTGGCGTGAATGAAACTCTAACTGAGAAAGCTTTTCTAGCGTCCGCCCAAAGGTTTTTCCACAAGTGCTTTATAATGTATGGGATGAGCTTAACTTCCTCTATCATCGCAACTTCATCACTCGAGGAAAGTTGGTTTAACAAACCATTGATGACACCGAAGTCATCTTCAGAAGGTGTTTCTAAATATTGACCAGCTAAGCTACAAACAAATTCGTCCAAATTATTTACATTTTCTATTTCATTAATTGGCCATAGATATGCTTTGCTTTTAACCATTCCTGCTCTTGGTGCGCTCTCATCCGGCTCTATAGACCAAATAGCCCACCAGTTTCCAACCTTCCCGCAATTAATTGCAGGCCACCACTTCTCCTTTGGGGTAATGTGGCCAGCAGGCTTGTCAGTTAATCCAAGTAGTTCTGTCGGTGGGGGGGCTCCACCATCCCATTCCAATAAATCATGGCTATTATTTTTAAAGCCATATTTAGCAATAAATGGTAACGTCATGTCGTTTTATCTATAAGCCAACAAATAGGAGCTGTCAGATCACTGTTTTCAGACGTTTCGTTATGGGGTATAACCCAACCTTGATACTCTGGACCATCATCAATAAAGCCATCATCATTACTATCATGACTCAGATTTTTACCTAAAGCGGAAACCCCCCATACGCTAAGATTGTTTTCTAACCAGTTTGAACTAATGAATTGATAGAAAAGAGGCAGTTTCTGTTTTAAAACTTCTTTTGGCTCTTTACCTTCAATATGATATTCATCGAAGCATGAAAGAAGAATGGCTAAAGGTGGTTTAGACTCCTTTGACGTTATGCCGTAATTAGCGACGCTGCATAAAACCTGTAATAGCTCAATCCAATACGCATTTGCATCCCATGTTTCTTGTCTTAAACTTTTTTCTGGTCGCTGTTCAGGTAATGAAGCTAATTTCGTAATTGCTTCAGGGTAAGTAGTTTCACTACTCAATCGAATGAAAAGCAACCAGCCATCTGATGACTCTAATCTCTCTCTCCAAGCTGACGGGACTTCTCTTTGTTCAAATAATAGTTTTAACTGCTCACCACCATAGTCGGGCCAGTATAAATCGAGCTCATTGCTTTTAGAATCAACCAGTGGGAAAAGGATTTGGTCATACTGTTCTGAAGGTGTATGTTCAGCAGCGTTACCATCTTCTAAATTAGTTAGTACACCTTCGAGCGCTATCAAATTTACTGACGAACCATCACCGCTTCTGATTTTTAAATTATTAGGCCGGCGTTTAAGTCTGCCGTACAATTGGCCTGCATAATGCGTTTTGCCACTATTGGGGCCTCCTAACAATAATATTTCAGGTGTTTTCATGATGTCCTCTAAACGCATAAAATGGAGTGTTATTCAATATCGGCTCGACTATATTTTGGCCTTTAAGAGGATGCCATGCCTTCTTGATTAATGAATCTAGTGCAATTTGAAAAGTAGCTGGCTCAGACACGCTGACTTCCATTTCTGTCGCTTGGGGTACATTTTCCTCAAGGGCTCGTTTGATAGCTCTTTTTATACCTTCTTTTGGATGATGCTCACTTTTAGCCCAAATAAGAGTGACAGGCTTACTTCCAACGACTTCACCTAACCTTTCAATAATTGTACGCAATTCCATTCTAGCAGAGCTTCTATTTTCTCCACTTAACTTCTCACTGTCGGCAAAAACTAAAAAAGCATCACTATGTGATGCTGTCCACTTTGCACCTTCTGCATCACTAGAATCAGCATTTATGGCCCATTTTGCAAACCATTCGCCCGGCGCATCAGTTAAGAATATATTTTTAACTTTTTGATCGTCAGACTTTAATCCAAAATGTAACACTCCAGGAGCTCTATCGATTCCTCTAGGAGTATGTGGTGGAAAAGAAGGTAGTTGCTTATCGTTGTTGATGCGAGCCCAAGAAGCAACAGATTCCCAAGCACCAAGGGTGAAAGAACTACAAAAATCACCAGAGCTGAAACGTTGACCACCTAAAAGTTGTAAATAGTTAGCCGCGAGAAATGTAGTTTTACCTGTATTATGAGCCCCTAGTAAGCCTATCAAAATTGATGGTGACTGATGATATATTGAAGCTAAATCAGCGCTTCCCAAAGAAGAGGATGACCAAGATACCCTCGAAGATATATCTCTTGCTGCTAATTCATCACTTTGCTTTTGATCTTGCTTATTAGAATTCCACGATGGACACTGTTCATGATCTAACTCCCCTAGACAGCACGCTTCTCCATCATGAACAAAACAGTTTGAATTAGAGCACAGTTGCATTATTCACTATCCTTAATGATCTCATAAGCTTGGGCTTGTTTGAAAATAATTCTGCTTAAAGTAGGTAAGTTACACTCCCAGTTTTCTGGAACAAGAGAGTTTTTTAGGCTGTGATCCATTTCTGTGTTGATAGAATAAAATTTCAATATTAATCAACAATTAAAAGAATTCGTCAAAAACGTCCTCAAACTGTTCACCATTGTTCAACCTTTCTAAGCCTCTATACATGTCCT
>Ga0208315_1000166_pt1 | contig 65438 bp, 55 predicted proteins | sample MalvireepMed_215_FD_184239 | JGI IMG/M metagenome (GOLD analysis project Ga0208315, IMG submission 184239) | Marine viral communities from the Global Malaspina Expedition - Malaspina viral metaG DeepMed_215 (SPAdes) (version 2) | ecosystem: Environmental > Aquatic > Marine > Oceanic | place...
AGTCATAAAGGGGCGAATACATTAAAGTGACCAGGGGTAGCTCCCCAAATAGAGTCCGTATATAAGCCAGCATCTAATCTTTATTTAATAAGTACTCCGTTGACAAAAAACGGGGAGTCCATATAAGCACACAGAGGCGCTGCGCGCTACACAGAGAAAATCAAAGTTAATAATTAGAAATTTAAACAAGGGAGCTAACTGTAGCGCCTATGATGTAATTAGGTTTGAATAATTTTGAACCACAGAGCACACAGAGGCGCTGCGCGCTACACAGAGAAAATCAAAGTTATAATTAGAAATTTAAACAAGGGAGCTAACTGTAGCGCCTATGATGTAATTAAGTTTGAATAATTTTGAACCACAGAGAGCATAGAGGCGCTTCGCACTATATAGTGATGAGAGCTCAGAGTAAGCAGGCGCTTGACCTTGATACATCAGTGGCTCCAATTAATTTTCAAGCTAAGAAAAAACACTAAACTTGAATTCGCTTAATACCATCCACCAACCTTGTAACATTAAAGTTAATAAGCAAACCTGTTTTGATGTCGGTTAATTTTAAATATGTAATTAACTGTGCTGTGTGAATGGGTAAAAGCTTTTCTACTACTTTCAATTCGATAATTAGCGACTTTGGAAGCAATATGTCAAGTCGATACCCAGCATCTAAACAGACGCTCTTGTATGAAATAGGTAACTCAACTTGGTTAAGTGGTGAAAAGCCAACTTGCAGCAATTCATATACCAAGCAACTTTCATAGGTAGACTCTAATAAACCTGGCCCTAATTGTTTATGTACCTCAATAGCACACGCTATTACTTTACGGGTAATTATATCCATATAGCCATCCTTGCTAATATTGAACATTTAAAAACTGTTTATAATTTAAGAATAGCTTAAATTATCTTACTAATAATACGAAAAATACTTTTTGAACTACAGAGCACGCCGAGGCGCTGCGCGCTACATGGATAAATAAAATATTAAACAGTAGGCGTCACACCTGCTTGGTGCGTCTTATATACAACACCATTCCATCAACCAATGTCTGACCCACAAACAACACAATTTAGCTGAAACCTAACGGCTGAAAGCTTAAAGACCTCCTTCTCTTCCTCTGTGCTATCTATGCCCTCTGCGGTTCTAATTAGATTAAAGACATAAACACTGCACACCGAGGCGCTACGCGCTACATAGAGAAAATTAAATTAATACTAAAACTCATTAAACACCGGGCTGAAGATAAAGCACCTTATACCCTCTTTCTCTTCCTCTGTGCCCTCTGTGGTTCAAAGCTCTTAAAATTTTGGTATCCAAAACATCCCACAAACTAACATAACACTACCAAACAGCTCTTTCTGAGTTTTTAGTCTTGCCGTATTTACCTCTGTGTTCTCTGTGTCCTCTGTGGTTCAAAAGAGATCTTACGTGCATAATAAATTTCAGACCTACGGTATCAAATATCACTTTAGTAAAGAGTCTACACATTCACCTTAAGTCTATTAATTATCTCAATCTGTAATCCTCGCCCCCTTTGTGTTTAAAATGCTATCTAATAAACAAAAACGCCTACACAATGTGTAGGCGTTTGAATATTTCAGAAACTCAAAAACTAATTAAACCGCTTTTAGGTGACTCACTTTAGGCGCAACAATATCATTTAAAAACTCAGAGAACTCACCGCCTAATTTTTCGTCACGGATACCATACTCAATGATCGCTTTTAAATAACCTAGCTTGTCACCACAGTCGTGAGCGCGACCACTCATGTGGAACGCCTCAACAACCTCAGTTTTCATCAGCTCATCAATGGCATCTGTTAACTGAATTTCGCCACCCGCACCAGCTGGAGTTTTAGCTAGTAATGGCCAAATAGCTTTTGATAACACATAACGGCCAACAACCGCTAAGTTAGATGGTGCTTCTTCAGCTTTTGGTTTTTCAACCATCGTTTTAATTGGTGCGCTTTCGCCGGCTTTAATTTTAACACCACCGATATCAGCAATTCCGTACTTGTGAACACTTTCTTGCGGTACCGGTTCAAGCATGATCTGGCTTGCTTTAACATCGTTAAAACGCTCGATCATCGCGGCAATGTTTTCGGTTTTTTGGTCTGCGGTGTAGCCATCTAAAATAACATCAGGCAGAACCACTACAAAGTTGTCATCGCCTACAATTGGTTTTGCGCATAATACCGCATGGCCCAAGCCTTTGGCTTCGCCTTGGCGAACATGCATAATGGTTACATCTGGTGGGCAAATTGAGCGTACTTCTTCAAGCAACGTGCGTTTAACACGCTTTTCAAGTGTAGCCTCAAGCTCAAAGCTGGTATCAAAGTGGTTTTCAATAGCGTTTTTAGAGCTGTGCGTAACTAGCACAATTTCTTTTATACCAGCTAAAACACATTCATTAACAATGTATTGAATAAGCGGTTTATCAACTAAAGGTAACATTTCCTTTGGAATTGCTTTAGTCATTGGGAGCATACGGGTACCAAGACCCGCAACTGGAATCACTGCTTTCATAATTAGTCCCTTATTTAATAATTAAATCTACAATAACACCAAACTAACAGTACTAAAGTAGATACAAGCTGAATGATTTTTAATTTTATTTTTCGTGAATACTGATGTTTACAAAGAGTAAAAGAGATACGACTAACCAAAGAAAAGTTTCACAAAGAGGATAAGAGGCGCTTCGCTTTAGAGAAAACAAAAAGCCTTATTATCACTTCCTCATTCACTTCTCTTTGTGCAAAAAGATCTTTGGTAATATTCACAAAGAGAATAAGAGACGATGCGCTTAAGAGAGACTCTATTCAAAGTATATCCCTCTATGAACTCTGTGATCTCAGTGGTTTCAACCAAGCTATTTACAGCTCCACTAGAGTTTATTGTTTGTTATAAAGCTCTTTATACCAACTAATTAGCTCAGCTACACCTTGCTTAACACCAACTGCAGGTTTATAGCCTGTAGCTTCAAATAAGTCTTGGGTATCTGCATAGGTTTTATAAACGTCACCAGCCTGCATTTCACGAAAGTTCTTTTTAGCTTCAATACCCAACTCGCTTTCAACAGCACTAATAAAGTCCATTAGGTTTATTGGGCTGCCATGGCCAATGTTATATACTTTAAACGGGGCTGAACTTGTTGCTGGTGAGCCTGATTCAACTTTCCAGCTATCATCACGTTCTGGCACTACCTCTGCTGCGCGAACTACGCCTTCGACGATATCGTCAATATAAGTAAAGTCACGCCACATATCACCATTGTTATTAATGTCGATGGTATCGCCATCGAGAATTTTTTTAGTAAAAATATAAGGCGCCATGTCTGGACGACCCCATGGGCCGTAAACCGTAAAGAAGCGTAAGCCAGTTGTCGGTAAGTTGTACAAATGCGAGTAACTATGAGCCATTAGTTCATTGGCTTTTTTAGTCGCTGCATAAAACGAAACCGGGTGGTCAACACTGTCGGTTGTTTCAAATGGTGTTTTTTCGTTTAAGCCATATACCGAACTAGACGAAGCATAAACTAAATGCGCAACCTTATTGTGACGACACCCTTCGAGTACATTTAAATGACCAACAAGGTTTGAGTCTGCATAAGCATCTGGGTTTTCAATTGAGTAACGCACGCCTGCTTGTGCTGCTAAATGAATTACACGCTCAAACTGCTCATTTTTAAATAGTTCAGCGATTGCAGTTCGCTCTGCAATATCAAGTTTAACAAAACTAAAATTACTATTGTCTTTAATTTGCTCAAGACGGGCTAGTTTTAAATTTACATCGTAATAGTCGTTTAGGTTATCAATACCAACTACTGTATGCCCTTGCGTTAATAATTTTTGGCAAGTAGCTGCACCAATAAAACCCGCAGCTCCGGTTACTAAATATTTCATTTTATTCCTATAAACTATCAACCTTACGGCAGCCAATTCATTTGGCTATTTTAGAATATCTACCTAGAGAGGGCTTATCTATAAACCCTCATTCTTTTCTCTATGTGAAAATATTTTCGCGCGAAATAAATTTCACGCCGACGATACCAACTTTTCCTTAATCACTACCAAACAAATCGCGGGTATAAACCTTGTCTGCTACATCTTGCAACTCTTCGGCCATACGGTTCGATACAATTACATCAGAGATACTTTTAAGCTCATCAATATTTTTAATTACACGCGAATTAAAAAACGCATCGCCCTCAAAGGTTGGTTCGTAAACGACAACCTCAATACCTTTAGCTTTAATGCGTTTCATAATGCCTTGAATGGCAGATGCTCTAAAGTTATCAGAGCCCGACTTCATCACTAAACGATAAATACCAACCACCTTAGGGTTTTGTTTAATAATTGAATTTGCAATAAAATCTTTACGGGTAGTATTGGCATCTACAATCGCGCGAATCATATTGTTAGGCACATCTTGGTAGTTAGCTAATAGCTGCTTAGTATCTTTTGGTAAACAGTAACCACCATAGCCAAACGATGGGTTGTTATAGTGCTTACCAATGCGTGGGTCTAACCCTACGCCCTCAATAATTTGCTTTGCATCTAGACCATGGCTTTCAGCGTAGCTGTCTAGTTCGTTAAAGTAAGCTACACGCATTGCTAAATAAGTATTCGAAAATAACTTAATAGCCTCAGCCTCTGTAGAGTCTGTAAATAAAATATCAATATCTGTTTTTACAGCAGCCTCAGCAAGTAAATTTGCGAATGTTTTTGCACGCTTACTTTGTTCACCCACAATAATACGTGACGGATGTAAGTTATCGTAAAGTGCTTTACCTTCACGTAAAAACTCAGGTGAGAAAATAATGTTGTCTGAACCAAACTGCTCTTTAATCGATTTAGTGTAACCAACGGGTACGGTTGATTTAATCACCATGGTTGCAGCTGGGTTAATTGCCAAAACATCACTAATTACTGACTCAACCGAGCGAGTGTTAAAATAATTTGTGTCTGGGTCGTAGTCTGTCGGGGTAGCAACTATAACAAATTCAGCATTCAAAAGGGCTGACTCTTTGTTGGTGGTAGCAGTAAAGTTAAGGGGTTTATTAACTAAAAAGTCACTGATTTCAGTATCAAGAATCGGTGATTGCTTGTCTTGTAATAAAGCAACTTTTTGTTCGTCTATATCTAAGGCGACTACTTCGTTATGCTGCGCAAGCAACATTGCGTTCGACAGGCCCACATAACCAGTACCCACTACTGCTATTTTCATTAATACATCATCCTTTCAAAAACTTTATAGCCAAGCTCAAAGCCACTAACTTAAGATAAGTAAAGCCAAGTACAAAAAATAAATACTACCATTTGTTATAAATATTCAAAACTAATCCGTTACACAAGGCCTAGCCTTTAAAGTTAACTACTATATTTTCTAGAGGCTCGCTTGTAACAGATTGTTCTCTGTTTTGTTTAGCTGTCCATACTAAATCGCAAATACCATCGGTAGGGTTAAAACCAGTAGGCGCGTCTAATAACAGTTGGCGAATTGTTTCGTGATCAAAATTATGGCAAGCAATGTCAAACGCTTCTAAAAATACGTTAATTTCGGCAAGAGGCAGCATTACTTCGTTGGCAGTCATAATTCGCTCATGGCAAGTTTCGCCCACGTTGTCGCCAATTAATAACTCTTCGTAAAGCTTTTCGCCCGGGCGTAAGCCTGTGCACTCTATTGCAATATCGCCATGTGGATTAGCACTACTTTTAACCTCAAAACCTGATAAGCGAATCATTTTTGTAGCAAGATCTTTAATTTTTACAGGTTCGCCCATGTCAAGCACAAATACATCGCCACCTTTACCCATAGCACCAGCTTGTATAACTAACTGCGCAGCCTCAGGAATGGTCATAAAAAAACGTGTTATATCTTGATGAGTTAAGGTTATTGGCCCGCCTTCTTTAATTTGCCTGCGGAACAATGGAACAACAGAGCCGCTAGAGCCAAGTACATTACCAAAACGCACCATACAAAAGCGGGTATTATGATGCTTACCTTTATTTTGCGCTAAACCTTGTAAGCATAACTCGGCCATGCGCTTAGTAGCCCCCATAACATTGGTTGGGCGTACAGCTTTATCGGTAGATATAAGCACAAAGGTTTCGACTTTAGCATTCATAGCTGCTTTAGCTGTGTAGTAGGTACCAAATACATTATTACGTACGCCCTCAACCACATTGTGCTCAACTAAAGGCACATGTTTGTAAGCCGCAGCATGGTAAACAGTTTGCACACCAAAAGTGATCATTACGGTCTCAATGCGGTTTATACGCTGAACAGAACCCATAATTGGCACAAGCTCAATATTAAGCTCATTCGCTTGAATGTATTCGCCCAACTCTTTTTCGATTGAGTATAAGCCAAACTCGTTTACCTCAAACAAAATAAGCTTTTTAGGTTGCTGCTTAATAATTTGCCTACATAACTCAGAGCCTATAGAACCACCAGCCCCTGTTACCATTACAACTTTATTTGTTATGTTAGCAGCCATTAGCTCAGGTTTTGGCTCTACCGAATCGCGGCCTAATAGGTCTTCTATTTCGACTTCTCTAAATTCAGATAGCTTAGCTTTACCACCTACAATATCGGCCATACCCGGGATCGACAGTATTTGTATTGCTAACGGTTCTAATTGCGCAAGCACCTCTTTACGACGTGATCGACTCTCGCTTGGCATAGCTAGCAATATTTTACCAATGTTGCGCTTATCAATTAGGGTATGTATGTCGTTAAATGCATATACAGGTACACCTTGAATAATAGAGCCTTGCTTTGTTACATCGTCGTCTATAAATGCGCGTACATGGTACTCTGGGCCGGCCTCTAACGCCGTTGCTAATTGCCTACCTGATGACCCCGCACCATAAATAATAACTTGCTCTTTTTGTGAAGTGGCCATTTTGCCGATCATGGCGCGTACTACAATGCGTGAACCACCCACAGTTAATAAACAAAGCCAAGCAAAAATAAAAGGCATAGAGCGGGGCATCATCACCCCTAAAAAAAACGAGAATATAACCAGTGCTACAGTAGCTACTAAGGTACCAATAACAATCGCCCAAAGTGCTTGAGCGTTCATATAACGTAGCACCGCACGATATAAACCAAGGTTAACAAAAGTAATTAAAGATGTAGGCAGTAATAAGCCAAGTACAAACCAGTACTCAAGCACATATAAAGGAGCCATGCTGTCGAGCCGAACAACTAAGGCTAGCCAAAAAGCTGAAAAAATAAAAAAAGAATCAACAACGAGTGTTATAGCGCGCTTTCTAGAACGAGGCGCGTTAAAGATAGAGTCTATTATTTTGTCCACTTGAAATCCCTTTTGTATTAAGCTTGGATTATCAGTTGTCCTAACTGAGCAAAAGCTTAATGATTGTTATACATCCCTATAATATAGCTAGTGAGAAAAAAAATCACTAAAAACTAATACATTTTCACTAACTATTTATTTTCAAAGAAAATAGAGTTCAAAAACACACCTACGGTGCTTACTATCATGACTCAATCGTTTTCACTAAACCTGATTACATCTTTGAGAACTGCCCTTCCTTTTCAATCCAGAACCCAGCTGCTTTTACGTCAATTTAAACGGTTCTTGTGGAAATATAAATTAGAGTACATAACTAACCCGAACAGTTGAGTATTAAAGAATACGTACATCACCCTTTTAAAACCTGTACTTCGTTCCGTTATTCGATGAGCTTATTAGTCACTAATGTTCGAATCCGTTCAAACCCATCTAGGGCTTACTTGCGCAATTTTCAAAGGAATAAATAACATTAATATGTAATTAATTTAATCTTTTAACTCAATTTTTCTCAGTTTTGAATATATAAATATCAAAAAAATAGAATCAGTTCCAGTTACTAAACTAAATAAGTATATAATCTAAACTACAACAATTTACAACTTTCTCAACTTTTCAATAGTAGCCTCTAAACTTTACCTTTAATCGATTTAATACATACCCCACCACCTGTGATAACCATAGGAATATATAAATTAACTTCTTTGATTCTGGTGACCTACCGTAGTACTTTGCATATAACTCAAGTATATGGATATCAACTTTATTCAGTTGAACAAAGGTAAATCTATAAGTTGTATTTAAGACTTTTTTAACGGCCTAATGTAAAATTTCGTTGTGAAAATATACCGACCAAGAGCAAATGTAACCATAAGTTTATAAACCTTTCATAAATAACAGTTCATTGAGAATAATTTAAAAGTAGCCTAGATTAGACTTTTAAAGTTAAAAACTATTAAATATTTACAAAATTTAATAATAATTATTTATATATTTTACATTCACTCTTATTGAAATCGAATATAATTACCTGGCAACACAGTTTAAAAGTTTGTAACAAAGTTTATTAATGTTTTCACTGGCAACTCCATGGTATAAATCAACATTAGGGGAGTCATGGCTGCTATTTATTACATTATCAATAGTGCTTATGAGATCTTCTGCTTTTTCAACTCCAACTGACAACCCGATGCGCTCATAGGAAGCCACCTTGCGGTAAACAGTATTTTCTAAAGTAACTAACTTGGCCCCTAATAAATATCCTTCAAGTCCTACAGTGCTAACAGATGTAACAATAATATCCACATCAATTAACAAGTCATGCAAATCTTGCTCTTGAGTTGAAACAACAACATTTTCATATTCACTATATTTTAGGTCTTGGTTAGGGTGAGGTCTAAAAATTATATTCACTTCACCTGCTGCACCTAGCTTATTTAGTTGGTGACGCACACACTTACCTAAATCAGGGTCAGCAATTACTCCAGGAAACCTAGGACTTTCTGGAGGTAATGGGCCATCTGCGTATAACAAATTAACTTTTTTTCTAGTTAACTTTCTTGCTTTCCATTCCGAACGTCTAAATTTTATGAGATCAAAAACAGGTGAGCCTGTTACTATTATATCCTCTTCAGGGAATGTTGTAGCTTCTATCAGTTCTTGCTTTACCCCTTCACTCAATACACAAATCTTCGTAGCAAGTTTTTGCTCAGCTACATCTAAAGCGCCACCGCCAATCCAAAGGTTATCAACAACACAAATAGAAGGAATACACTTCTCTTTAGCAACAAAAAGAGCAGCTCTTTCAGCTCGAGGTGAATTAGTGGTAATTACTAAACTAGGATTAATTAAATCAAAGACCTTCGCCATAAATTTAATGGGATAGAAACTATTTCTCCCTTCATTCTGATATTTATTACGACCATTAATTTCGCCAAATGTATCCAATAGTTCAGTGTAGTTTACGCCCATATAAGCGATCGTTTCTTCTAAGTCTAAGACATCTAAACATTCTGATAACGCTTTACCATAATCTCTCTCTCTCTGCGTTATAAACTCAGGAAAATCAGAAAAAGATACAAAAGGTATATTTTTGCTTTTTAAATAATTACGAGCGCTAGTTAGTGCAATAATTACGACTGAGAAGTCAGATTTAAGGGTATGATAAAGCTTCTCAATGATTTTAACATGCCCACCTCCATAACATACCAGCAATATATTTTTTTTCATTAATCTAAAAACCTTCTACACCATAGCTCAAAAGCCATAAGAGCCCTAATTTCTCTAGTATTATTTTTTAAATTATCAATATGCTCGTTGAATAACTTTTCAACGAAATCGTAGTTGAAAAAACCTCTTCTTCGAGTTCTTTCGCTAAGTAAAAGCTCTATACACAACTCTTTTAAAGTTGATTTGAACCAATCCCCTATCGGAACTGTGAACATTTGTTTTCTTCTGTAAGTTAGATTTTTACCTATCAATTTTTCAACAGATTTTTTATAGATATACTTCGTTTGTCCTCCTTTAAGCTTAAGCTCTCCAGGCATACTAAAGGCTAACTCAATTAACCGATAATCTAAAAAAGGTGCTCTATTCTCAATTGACACAGCCATACCTGTTCTATCTGGTTTAACTAAATTATTACCTGACAAAAGAAGCTGTGTATCGATATATAAAGCTTTATTAATATCATCCATATGCGCGACCTGAGAAAGAAGGGGTAATATCCTGCTTTTTACAACTTCCACATCGCTTTGCTCCTTATAATCGTCTGATAATAGCTCGTCCAAAGAATCCTTTGAGAATAAAGTTAGTTGCTTATGATAATCCTCATCAAAGTTAAAACCACTGCCGTCTTCAAAAAAATTTAAATACTTATCATAACCAGCAAAAAGCTCATCAGCTCCATCACCCGTTAGAACCATCTTTACATCACGAGAGGCCATTTCTGCTACTTTATAAGTAGGCATAAAAGAAACATCACCATGGGGCTGATCGCAGTGATAAATTACTTTCTCCCAAAGATCGAGCATATTAGGGCTTACTTTTTTAGAGTGGTGCTCAGTAGCAAAGCGAGTAGCTGCCTCTTCAGCATACAGTGACTCATCATACCTTTTATCATCGAAGCCAATACTATAAGTTTTTACTGGTTCATTTAAGTGTTTAGCCATTAACCCAACGACAGTACTAGAATCAACTCCACCTGATAAAAAAGCACCAAAAGGAACATCTGAACGTAGCCTTATTCTCACTGCATCGTCAAGAATTGTATTGAATTGAGACACCCATTCGTCTTCGCTCTGAATTTTCGTTTTTATTGAGCTTGGATCCCACCACTTTTTGCTACAAATACCCTTATTAGTAATCTCTAGGTAAGATCCTGTTTCGACATGATAAATATTCTCAAATATAGTTCTAGGTTGAGGTATATAATTAAAAGAAAAATACTCCATAATTGCCTTTGGTGAAACACTAGGTGTAGGAATAACTTTCAATATTGATTTAATCTCTGATGAATATAATAAACTGCTGCCATCGAAGTAGTAATGGAGTGGCTTCTCGCCAACTCTATCTCTTATCAGGTACATTACTTCCTTGATTTTGTCTAAGATAGCAATAGCGAACATGCCATTAAGTTTGGATATTCCCTTAATTCCATCACGTTCATACAACCTTAAAATCACTTCGGTATCGCAATTTGTCTGAAATTTAAACCCTTGTCGATTTAACTCCTCAGACAATTCTACATGATTAAAAATTTCGCCATTCTGAACAACCACATAATTACCGCATTCAGATGTAAACGGTTGCTGACCATGCTCTAAATCTAATATTGCTAACCTTTGATTACCAAGTGATAGCTTCTCTGTATAGTAGATACCTTGACCATCAGGGCCCCTATGCGAAATTGCATCACCCATGTTTTCAATTTGTTGCTGAGTATAATTTATGTTTTCAAAACTGTAGTGTCCAAATATACCGCACATACTCAATATCCACCTTTTAAAAAAACTTGCCTGATAGTTAATAGAATTATTTTTAAGTCTAAAAAAATATTAGATTTCTTTGCATAGTTTAGGTCTAGCTCTAATCTTTGTTCTTTGGTTGCACTTGAACGGTACATTACTTGAGCTAACCCTGTTATCCCTGGTTTGACAGAGTGGCGAAGCAACCACTCTTCTTCAGTATAATCTTTCAACTGCTGTGGTACGTTAGGTCTTGGTCCCACTATACTCATTTCACCTTTAATGACATTGATGAGTTGAGGTAGCTCATCAATACTAGTTTTTCTTATAAATCGGCCAACTTTTGTCACCCTGGGATCTCCAACAGTAGTAGAGTACCCTCCCAGCTGATCTGCGTTTTTAACCATTGAACGAAATTTGTAAATTTTAAATGTCTTACCAAATTTACCAACTCGCTCTTGAAAGAAGAAAATATTACCGCCATCAATCTTGATAAATACTGCCGTTATAAAAAAAATAGGTATTAGTAGTACTATGGCTATTGATGATAAAAACAAATCAAATATTCTTTTCATAAAAAACCTATCTCTCCTTGAGTTTTATATTTTGAACTTTATGGCAAAACTGAGAGTGTAACTCTTCAATCCTGTTAGCACAGCACTCCAAAAGCTCCTTCCTTACAGCTTTTAGCTTACTAAATTCCTCTTGGAAACTGACCATAGAAAGACAGCCGCTCTCTTCACGTGATATTTCCTGATGAAATGCGCGAGAAAGGATAACACCTTGCGAACCTAGTCTAATGTGTTCAGCCATAACATGGTAACCATCCACATCGCCAGAGGTAGCTCTAGCGATTCCTCCAATACCGAATGGCTTTTTCACCCCTAGTAAACGCGACTCTAAATAACCGTTTTCAAGTAACTCGAACATAAAGGAAAGTCCTAACTCCAAATGCAAATCATTCAAACCTATGTGGATTTCATCTACATACTGGGATTCATCTAATTCTTTAAGGAGGTTAGTTGCAGCTACAGTCTCAACAAGTGGAATTAACTTGGCTCTTCCTGATATTAATTTACCGACCTCAATAACTTCTGACATTGTACGAAACATTGGAAGCATAATGATATCAGCACCCCGAGCAATAACCTCATCAATTTCAGTTTGACTTTCATTATGATAAGGGTTGATTCTTACCAATAGTTCGGAGTTTGTTAATGCCTGTTTTACCTTTGAAATATCATCAAAAGAATGATGGCTTATAACCGTATTTAAATGACCTTGCCTTTCTTGTTTACCATTTATTTCTAAATCAATGAAAATTCTATGAACACCATAATAGTCAAGTTCAGCTGCAACATAGGGATCATTAGTAATCATTAAATAACGAAAATTATCTTTCATTCAGGTAAGCCTTTTCTATCCTGTCACATACTTTTTGAATCGTGAGTTTTTCTAAAACAAACTCATATGCATTTTCAGCTCGTTTCTTTAAAATATCTGGGTTATCACTTAAAAATAGTATTTCAGATACCAATGAATCAACATCACCTGGCTCAAAAGCAGCTCCCGAATGCCCATTGTTTGTTAGTTCATTTAACCCGCTAATATCACTACCCACCCACGTTTTTCCTAATGCCATAGCTTCAACTATTGCATTTGGAAACAATTCACCCTTAACTGAAGGCTGAGTGTAAATGTCGAATGCCATGTGGAATCTTTCAGATTTCATAACTCGACCAACAAAAAACACACTATCAAAAACACCATAATCTTCAGCTAGCTGCTGGACTCTTTCTAAATCCTTTCCTCCTCCAACAAGCATTAATTTATATTTAGTGTCTTTCTCTCTCAATTTTGCTAATACTTTTATTAATATATCTTGACCTTTCCAACCAGTAAAAGCTCCGACGTGACCAATAAGAAAGTCTTCTTCATTAATGTTAAATTCATTTCTTACATCATCTTTTGATAGTTTATTTTTATCAAAAATATTTAAATCAGCCCCGTTATAAGTAACTGTAATTTTCTTTTTATTAGCTCCAATCTTTATTAACTCACTTTTTGCAAACTCACATACAGCAAGCAACTTTGCTGGGTATATTCGATAAATAAAGTTTCTGTATTGGTGAGAAGGCCTAATTTCAATACCTCTTACACTTCTGACAATCGTAACTTTTCTAAAGGCCATTAACGATGCAAAATAAGCTATAAAGCTACAAGCACCATTGTGAGTATGAATTATGTTTATATCATTACTTTTTATGATTTTTTTTACATCAATAACAGATTTGAAAAACGAAAAAAAACCACGCTTTAACCTAGCCAAACTTGGGACTACAAAAAACTCAAAGCCATTTTCCCGAATTATATCATCCATATAACCTTCAGCCCCTGCAAAATAAGATTTATACCCTCTTTCTCGGAACTGAAGTGCTATTTTAAGGGGCTGTGTACCTGGTCCATTATCCAAATACTCAGATCTCATATGTAATATGTTCATAAATCCTCTTTATTAAATACATTATTCATAAATACAGAGTATGAGTATAAAGTAAATATTCTCACTGCATGTGAAGTATTACCTTTATCAAACTCTTTAAAAAGGCAAAGCAAGCCTTCTGAACTAATAAACTGCCTAACATGCCTGCATTCTAGTAATTGCAGCTTAACTCTTTCCCCATAACTGCTAGCGCACCACTCTGAGAGAGGAACTCGAAACCCTTGCTTCTTACTTTTATAGACAGAGCTTGATAAGCTATCAGCTAAAAGTGATCGTAAAGGAGCTTTCCCCTTTCCTTCAACAATACAGTCACCTAAGCTATAATGCTTCTTCGAATAAGAAAGTACCTCTAAATCTAATAATGGAACCCGCCCCTCTATACTCGCAGCCATTGTAATACGGTCACTTTTCTGCAGTAATTTCCTACCTAATGAATTTTCAAATTCAAAATCTCTTAAGCTTTGAAATGTAACGACTTTTCCTTTATCTTTTGTATATTTAAGTAGGTAATTTTCATAATGAGCAAAAGGACCATAACTTATTCCACTTGGATGTATTAGCTTCAGGAATATGGCTGCTTTACTGAATAATGATAGATTTATTGACTCAAATGCTCGTACAAGCTTACTATAAAAGCCCGAAGAAAATATAAAGTGTGGTATGTATTTTGAGGCTAAAATTTTCTTAGACCAGTAAAGATGGTGAGTATACCCATAGAACAATTCATCCCCACCATCTCCTAACAAACATACTTTATATGAACTACTAGCTTCTCGGCTAAGTGCTAACAGTGGAATTGTAGCGAAATCACTTATTGGCTCGTCTAATGCAACTAATGCTTGTTCAAAAAATGCCGTAATGTTCTCTGGTCTAATTTTAATAATCTCTAATTCTATGTTTAAGTCTTCTGCAACCTCTTTTGCTTTATTACTCTCATCAATATCACTTTCATCAAATGATAAACAAAAAGCCTTTATCTTCTTACTTCTACTCGCGATACTAGCTATTAATGAAGAATCAATACCGCCACTTAAAAATAAACATACTTCTACATCTGCATGCAATTGTCTTTCGACAGCAGCCTCAACAACATTTCGAAGGCTATCTTCACTTGAAAATGTTGACTTATATTCAATTAGACCTTTGCTGTTTGCTTGACCATGCTCGATCCATGTCCCAGCTTTCAACTTTTTTATACGAGTGAATGGTGTTGAACAACCTAAAAACATACCATACTGAAAAAAGTTATAAGTAGATTCAAAATCGACTTCTAACTCTTCTGGAACTGTGACACTTACAAATTTAGCTAATGCTGTTAACTCAGAACTGAATATTATTAACTCATCGTTTTCAAAAATGTAGATAGATTTGATCCCTAAAGGATCAACTGCAAGGGTCATTGTATTACGATCTTTTGAGTATAACGCGAAGGCATACATACCATTCAGTTCACCAAATGATTCATGACCACTTAACTTAAAACCTGATAATATTACTTCTGTATCACTAGTGGTTAAGTGATTATAGGGATGCTTTTCTCGAAGAAAAGCATGATTATATATTTCACCATTAAAAACAACAGTATCTCCTACATCACTCGTCATTGGCTGTGAGCCTGATTTAATGTCTACAATACTTAACCTTAAATGCCCTAATAATACTTTTCTATCCTCAGATATAAACGTCCCATGTTCATCAGGTCCCCTATGGTTTAGTTCCTTATTAAAATGACTAATCACATGACTTTCTAAAGACCTGCTAACTGGTTCACTTTTACTGTAAACGCCATAAATACCGCACATAATTACCCGCCAATATTAAGAGTAATTTTTTTTAAAGAAATTAACGTACACAACATAAGTGCTGTTAGTATCCCCCTAAAAAAAGAATAAAAAATTGAATCAAACAATGAAAAATATAAAATAGATAAAGTAAACACAAAAATAACAGTACCTATGTACCGTTCATATTTCAATAAACTTAAAGAAAGCTTAAATAAATACAAGACAAACAAAAAGTAAAGAAGAAAACCAACAACACCCAACTCCAGGGAAAACCTTAATATACTTGAGTGTGGGTGAGGATAAATTGCTAAAATATATTTCTCACTATACATTTCCTCCATTGCTATATCTAAGTTACCTATACCCACTCCAAAATAATTCCCTGAAAACATATAATCATAAGTAAAAAAGTACATTCCCAACCGCTCGAGATTGGAATAGTTATTAGCCTGATCTAAACCAAATTTTGAGAAAATAAAATCCAAGCTGAGCAATAAAGATGCTAGTGAGAAAAGTATAAATAACAATATATATATTTTATTCAATCCTCGATCTTTATCAGAATAAAGCAAACAAAAAAACACAAAAAAAGGTATTAAAAAAATAAAAAAAAGTGCACTTCTTGACTCGTATAAATTAATAGCAAAAACTAATATTAGGAAATCAAAAACTACCCAAAAACTATTCTTTCTAAAATAAAGATACAATGAAGAAACTGCCCCAATAAGTACAAGTAACATAGCATCTTCATTCTTCCCGAAAAGAAAGAAGTCTTGTACACCTACAATGCTGGCATAAATCTTTACAATAGCTAAAATCAAACAAGAAAACCTAAGATTTTTAAGCAATGATATAGGTTTTTTGATTACAGCTTTCTCTGGTAAAATTAATACAGTTAATACAAAAACAAGAATTAGAAACTGTATGAATTGCGCAAATGTCCTCAAGTTGAAGACTGAGTCAAAGTAAGGCACAATTGATATAGAAACAACAATTAGAAAAGTTAATAAACCTTTTTTATTTAACCTTCCTCTATCTTCGACCAAGTACCCTATAAAAATCTTTAAGAAACATAACAGAGCTGAAACATAAGGGTTGAGAAGCATTATGCAAGAAAAAATAAGATTAATTCCGGATATAAAATAAACCAGTAAGGAAGCTAATAAAAAAAGCAATGATAGATATTGAATATTTTCAATAAAAAACATAGTCACTTCAACTTATACAATTCGAAATAGAAAGCTTTATTAAAAGTTAGTGATAAAGCAAAGTAGAAAGAAAGAAAACCAAATATAAATAGCAACAAATCATCTAAAAAAATCGAGAAAGTAACGAAAGATGAAAGCAATATCAAAGAATGATACATTATCACTTTCAAACCACAAGATTTAAAAAGTATAAAACCTTCCTTTTTTAATATATAAATAAGAAAAATACATTGAAAAAATGAACACAAAGCTGAAGATATAGCAATACCTTGTAAACCCCAAAAATTAATCAGCATTAAGTTTAAAATATAGTTAAAAAATAAAAAAAACACTCCAATCAGTGTCAAAAGATTTGTTTTCCCCAGTGAAAAGAGAACTTTAAGTAGTAATAAATAGACTGAAGAAAACACTATCATAAATGCATATCCATTCAATACTGGACCTATATATTCTGATAATGAATCACCATAAATAAGAGCCGCAATATCATTTGATCTAAAAACGAAAAGAGCTACGATTGGTAAACTAAAACAAACTATCAATACCGTTAATCTATCAGTAATATAATTAGCTTTTTTTATATCTCCGCCCGCTACAAGAGCAGAAACTGCAGGATAAAAAACTGTTAATATAGCAGCAACAAAAATTGCTCCGAAAATTTTCACTAATCTATGGCCATACATTAAGTTCGAAACTGAACCAGCATCTAAGCTACTAGCAAAATACTGGTCAACTAAAATATTTATTTCTTCGACACTTAAAAACGCGATAACAGGTAGGAGAGCTAATACTAAATTAAAAACTTGTCTAAAAGAGCCGCGTTTAAATAAACAATATTTCTTATTGAAAAAAAATCTTTGAATGAAATAACAAGCAGCCATACTAAAAAGATAAACAACTATAAATATATTTATGGCCAACTCATCTGTAACAGCTAACCCAACCGCATAGTAAATACTTAGTAATTGAAAAGTGTTTATAATTATTGGGTTTAGTGTCGATACAGCAAACCTCTTTTCAATTTGATTACCTTGAGTAGGTAATTGAAAAAGTATTGACAGCAATGGTAAAATACTAAACGCCTTTAGAAGGCTTTCTGTTTTAGCTTGTAAATCTAAGTTATTATCATCAACTAGAAAGGTTGAAACTTCTGCAGATAGGAAAAATATAAATAGCGATACCACTGAAAAAATAAAAATAAAAGATAAATATACATCCCTAAAAAAATATTTTTTATCGAGATCAGATTTTTGAGATATATATCTAGGTATAAAAAGAGTAGCTAAAGCCCCTGATACAATAACAGTTTCAAATAAAGTACAAAAAGAGAATGAAATGAAAAATGCGTCTAACCATTGACTATTCGGGTAAGCATTTGCCATTTGCTGTATTCTGAAAAACGCAACAAACTTACCCAAAAGAGTCAATAAAAATGCAATACTAATAGAACGAATCACTTTGCCAACTTAATATCAATAAAAGTTTTTTGGAGCTCTGTTTTCCAAAAATAATCTCTATTTATGGCTTCAATGAACAAGTCTGCACTATTTCCTTTGCCGAACTCTTCAGATCTAATCACTTTCTTTCCATAGGCATTTGTAATTGCTTCAAGAACCAGCGTTTCCTCTTCTACAACATTAATAATTGATTCAACAGAGCTTCTTCCTTGCTGTCGTGTACCTAAATCAACTGTAGGGACACCATAAAATGGAGCCTCACGAATACCAGCACTTGAATTACCAACTATACATTTAGCATTCTTAAGTAGTGTTAAAAAATACTCGAACCTGATACTTGGAAATATTTTAAATTGCTTATTAGATTCTAATCTTTTAATTTCCGATAGAATAATATTTGTACCATGGTCATTATTAGGATAAATAACAATATAGTTTTTATTAGATTTAATTAAAGCATCTACTACTACGGATATTTTTTTATTTAGTGAGCGAACATCTGTTGTTACAGGGTGGTACATAAAAATAGAGTACTCATCAAAATCAATCTGATATCTATCTTTTGCGTCTTCCAATGTAGGCAAATTTGATGAGCACATTATATCTAAGTCAGGTGAACCTATTTCATAAATATTTTTATTGCTCTCCCCTAATTGTATTAACCTATTTTTAGCTTCACCATTACAAACAAAATGAAGATGAGACATTTTTGTTACTGAGTGCCTAATAATCTCATCAATAGTACCTGAAACTTCGCCTCCTTCAATATGTGAAACAAGCACATTGTTCAATGAGCCTACGATAGCTCCAGCTAAAGCTTCAACCCTATCTCCATGTATTATGATTAGGTCTGGCTTTATTTCTTTAACATAGTCAGATAAGCCGCAAATAGTTTTGGCTAAAACTATGTCCATAGAATCACCTTCACTTTGGTTTATATATTTATAAATATTACCAAAGCAAGACTTCTCTACTTCTCTTGCTGTCATTCCATATTTGGAAAGCATATGCATTCCCGTGACGAAGACATATGCTTCAGAAGTATCAGACTCTTCTACCTTTGTTATCAAACTCTTAAGTTTTCCGAAATCAGCTCTAGTTCCCGTTAAGAATATTATTTTCTTCATTTAAATCACATACTCTTTCCGAAGTTGGACGTCAGAATTGATATCTTTGCTCGCTATTTTCCCTAGCAAGCTTTCATAATCATCAGCTAGAAAATCACCAGTACCAGGCCTTTTTACCCATAAGTTATCTTTTGTAAACTCTTCACCTGCTTTAATAGGCCTAATGGTCACAACGCTAGCATATGCAAAATCGATAGTAACCTGCTCTTCAGCTACAGCTCCTTTCTTTCCACCTCGCATTTTAGCCATTCTTTTAGATTGTTTTATCAACTCTGCACATTCAGAAATATCCATTGAACAACAAATATCTGGGCCACTACGCTCTTTTGAGTCGGTAAAATGCCTTTCAAGTACTGATGCGCCTGCTGCTACAGCCCCTAAACAAGCTAGATTATCGATACTATGATCCGATAACCCTACAACAGCGTCAGGAAATTCAATCTGTAACTCTTCCATAGCACCAATTCTGATTAGATGATCTGGTGTTGGGTAAAGGTTTGTCGTATGCAACAAACAAAAGGGTGTCTCGTATTTTCTGAAAATATCCACAGCTTTTTTTATAGAAGGAATATCATTCATTCCCGTGCTTAATATTACTGGCTTCCCGAAACTTGCTATTAAATCCAAAAGAGGGTAGTTGTTGCATTCACCTGAACCTATTTTATAAGCTGTTACACCCATTCTCTCTAAACGAAATGCTGCGGCTCTTGAAAAAGGAGTACTGATAAATATTGCACCTTTACTTTCAATGTATTCTTTGAGCTTTGTTTCATCTTCTTCATTAAGTGAACATCTCTCCATAATCTCGTAAATTGAAACATCGGCATTACCGGGGATTACCTTTTTAGCTTCATCACTCATCTCATCTTCTACTACATGAGTTTGGTGCTTTATTATTTCTGCTCCTGCAGCAATTGCAGCATCAACCATTTCAAATGCAGTTTTTAAAGAACCTTCATGGTTTATACCTATCTCAGCTATTACTAAAGGATCAAAATCCAAGCCTACTTTACGACCTGATATTTCAAATACTGGATTTTTCATTCTTTTTCCTTGATTAACTTTTCAACCTGAAGCAAGTCGCTTAATATATCGATATCAGCTGACTCCTGCTCGTTCATAATATAGGGAAATATTTTATTATTTGGAAAGCCATTTTGCTTAAGAAATTCATTTTTATCAAAAATATAAATGGCTCCATTTGGGTTAAATGCTCTCGGTAAGTCTTGACGCCTTTTAAATGGTGCCTGCTTACTGTATACACCCGTTAATTGTCCATCGCTAGTCATCATAAATGACTTTAATGGAGTATGTGCGGGTTCAACAACACTTAGCACCATATCAGCTGAGGTTGACTCATATACTTTCATCGCATCATCTATATGAGTTGCATTTCTTAAGGGTGACGTAGGTTGTAACAAAGTTACAGTTTCAACTTCTATACCATTAGCAGAAAAGTAGTCTAAAGCATGTATTATTACACTTTCACTTGATGATTTATCTGAAGCTAATTCCAAAGGGCGGTCAATACAAAGGGCACCGGCCGATAAACTGACCTCTTTTATTTCATCATCTTCTGTTGAAACAAATACTTTATCTATCTTATTAGCATTTAAGGCTGCTTCAATAGTCCAACAAATTAAGGGCTTGCCGCATAATGACAGTATATTTTTACGAGGTAACCCCTTTGAGCCGCCCCTAGCAGTTATCAATGCTATATTCATTTTTAGTTACTCGACTTATATTCATAATTGTAATACCCATAGTAGCCATAGGCATTACTGGCTTTTTTAAGTATGCCGTTAAATACAACGCCCTTTACATCAATGCCATTTTGCTCAAAACGGTTACGAGTGAGTTCTAGCTCACGCATATGGTTTTGGCCAAAGCGCGTTACGAGTAAAGTACAACCAGCATGAGCACTCACTATTGCGGGGTCTGTCACCGCTAAAATAGGCGGTGTGTCAATAATAACAATATCGTAATGTTCTTTAATTGTTTCAATTAATTTTGAGAAGCGTTCATGCATTAGCAGCTCAGAAGGGTTTGGTGGTATTTGCCCACGCGTAATTAAATGCAAGTTTTGTACTTTAGTTTGTTTAATTACATTTTTGAGCTCTAATCGGCCAGATAAAAAGTCACTTAAGCCGTTTTCCCACTTATCGTTAAACGATTTTTGCAGGTAACCTTTACGCATATCGGCATCAATTATTAGTACCTTTTTATCGCTCTGTGCTAATACGGTTGCTAAGTTTACCGATATAAATGACTTACCAACACCTGGGCTTGGTCCCGATATAGCAATAACGTTGTTTTTTGCCTCCATCAGTGCGAAATGTAAGCTAGTGCGTAGGCTACGTAGTGCCTCTATTGACAAGTCAGCTGGGTTTTCAACTGCTAATATAGTATTGGCTTGGGTTGTCTTTTTGTTTTTAAGTTTACCAAACGAGACTAGCTTATCTTGATGGTCTGAAAAAGGTACACTAGCATAAACTGGCAGCCCTAAACTTTCAATTTCGCTTGGATCTTCAATGCCTTTATGTAGTGCTTTTTGTACTAATATAATGGCAACAGCAAGCATACCACCTAGCATAGTTGCCATAACCACTATCAGCGCCTTTTTAGGTTTAACTGGTTTAGATAAGTTAACCTCTGCGTGGTCAATAATACGCACGTTACCTACGGTACCTGCACGCACAATATCTAGTTCTTGGGTTTTGCCAAGTAACATAGTATATATTTGGTTGCTTACCTCAACATCACGTTTCAAACGAAGTAACTCTTGCTGAGTTGATGGTAGATTCGTTACCTCGCTAGTTAAGTTTTTCTTTTGTTTTTCTACTGCCGAAATTTGTTCAACCACACTTTGGTAAGTTGGGTGATCTTTTTTAAATTTACGGCTTAACTCTAAGCGTTTTAGTTCTAACTCTTGTAGTTTAGTTTCTAGCTCTACAATTTGTTCAAGTACGCCTTGTGTTTCTAGCGTAATATTTACTGATTGCTGTTTAATTTGGTAATCGTTAAAGCGCTTTTCAGCATACTCAAGTTGTTTTTTAACCTCAGGTAATTGAACCTCTAAAAACTCAAGTGACTTTTGTGCCTCAGCACTGTTACGGTCAATATTGCGTCGCACATAAATAGAAGCCACTTTATCTAGAACTTTTTCGGCATATGATGCACTTTCACTTTGCAATGTGAGAGTAATAATGCCCGAGTCTTTACCTTTCTCGCTGGCACCAATGGCCGCTTGTAAATCTAAAATGGTATTTAAACGGTCACGTTTGGTAATAATAAACTCTGTTCCTGGGCGAGCATTAACACTACGGATAGTTAGGTTAATAGTAGCGTTTGAAAGCTCCTTACCTACTTCACCACTTAATAACACTTCACCATCTTCGTCATGCAGTTCTACTTGATTATTATCACCGGTAATCAGCGTAAATTCTGTATCTATATTATAACTTGGTACATCAAACCTAAATACATCTATGCTCTCACCACCCCACGCATACGAGCTTGCACCAAAACGAGGCTCTGCTAGTTGACCTGGTGATTCAGGCTTAAAACTTCTAAATGCTCTGTTTCCCATTAATGGAAATAATTTAGGCTCGACTATTACATCTAAATTTAAGGTATCTACCGCTTCGCCGATAACAGAGCGCGACTTTAATAGCTCGATTTCGGTTACTGCAGCCGAGGTACTTTCGAACATACCACTCATATCGTCAAAACCTGGTACAGAGGCACTGCTGTCTTCAACCTGTATCATTGCACTTGCTTGGTAAACAGGCGCTGCATACAAAGCGTAAATAACACCCACCACCATAAATATGAGGGTAACAATTGCGATAAAATATTTACGATCAATCAAAGCACCGACTAGCGCCATTAAATCAATTTCTTGAGAATTTTGAGTTTGTACACTGCCTGATTTGTTACTACCATGCAATGTTGAAGGCTGAGCATTCATTAATGCAAGTTTCCTTATAAATACTTTTGCCAAGCGCTGCAGGCGCTATCGATTAGGTCGTACACATGTTTAAATGCTTCTTCGCTTTGGCGGTAAGGATCAGGGATCTCTTTACCCCCAATCCACTTACCTAGCAAAAAAGTTTTGCCACGAGCTTGTGGGTAGCGAGCACATAGGTCATCTAGATGGCGTTTTTCCATCACCAAAATTACGCTGTTTTGCATAACTAACGGCGAGCTGATTTGTCGGGCAACATGGGGCGACATATCAATACCTTGTTCTTGAGTTATCTTTTGTGCCATTGCATCGGCGGGCTTACCCTCTAACGCGGTTAAACCAGCAGACGAAACTGCAATACTTTGGCTTTGCATCTTACTTTTAAGTACATACTCTGCAGTTGGGCTACGGCAAATATTGCCAGCACATACTACTAATACCGAGTCAAACATACTTATCCTTAGTTTGTATTGGCTACATCATTGATTGAATCAACCGTAGCAATAGACGGTAACAATAAGCTTATGACGCGGTTCCAGCGTGCAAGCGGTGCTGCTGTTACGTACACTATATCGCTTGGTTGGAGTTCAAATTGCTCTGCAAGTACTAACGCTGCTACATTTTTAGCGTGTAATTGGTATACGTCTGCAATTACGCCATCTTTTTCTAAGTCACGCTTACGCAATACAAAAATACCGTTTGCATCGGCAGTGGCTTCTCTAATACCGCCCGTGTCGCTTAATGCTTGTGCTAGGTTTAGGCCGTAGCGGTCAACATTGACAGTACCTGCTCTTTGAATATCGCCTAATACAAATACTTTTTGTTTGTCGTCGCGATTAACATGCACAATATCGCCATGTTTTAATAAACGGTTTTGCGAAATATCGCCGTGAGCATAAAAGTCATCAAGCCTGATTTCTTCAGTTTTATCACCACGGGTAAATGTTACTGTACGCCAATCCGCACGTTCTGTTAAGCCACCAGCTTGATTCAATGCGTCAATTAAAGTTAATGGTATTTCGGTTACTGGGTATACACCTGGGCTTTTTACTTCGCCTGTTACGTATGCTTTTTGGCTTCTAAAGCCTACAACTTTTACATCAACTTGAGGATCTTCAATCACTCGACTCAAACGCTTTACAAGGTCTTCGCGCACTTGTGCAACCGTTCGACCAGCAGCAGGAATATTTGGAGCATAAGCAAATGTAATGGTGCCATCGGTTTGAACACGGAAGCCATCAAATTCTGCGGTACGTTGTACAGCCGCAGGAATAGTCAGCTCAGGATGATCCCATACACCTATCGTAAGTACGTCGCCCACACCCAATTTGTATTCATAGCCATTTACATCAACACCGGCAAAGCTATTTGGTTGACTGACTTTTCTATTTTTTGCTTTTTGTTGCTTTATTAATGAAGAGTCAATAACTTGAATATTAACTTTTTCGAGGTCTTTTTCTAAATTTTCTACTTGAGCGCCAGAATCAATACCTTCGTAATGACTACCCGGTATGATTGTACACGCACTTACAGAGAGGAGAGATAAAGTTGCTACAAGGAGTTTAAATTTGAACGCCATTCTTCTTCCTAAAAGATTATTATATAAGTTAATACTTACTTATTTTAAAGCTGATCAATTAAAGCATGACGGCTTGTTATACGCAAGTTAACAAGGCCCTAAACCTAGACCTTTGCCAACTATTAACCTATCTAAACTAAGCTATGCTAACCCCATGTAAATCAAAGGCTATTTAAAATTAAAACAACTTAGTTTAGCTAAGCTTTTGTACATTAATGGAGTTCTTTTTAGGAGTAATTAAAGTCGAAGGCTTAACTGACTTATGTATGTGTAATTTAGCAACTTTGCATTACTATCCATTTACATTGGAACATCCTTAAGTTTGGTGCATTATACAGGCAAGCCTGCATATTTCAAGCTAGAGTTCCTCTGTAAAACTGTTTTGAATTTTATGTAGTTTGGCAGTGTTTAAAAAACGCTTGTTGGTATAAGTAGTTATACCAACAAGCGAGCATTGTCTTACAGTAGGAATAGCTAAACTCTCAATCTGATATAGCTTAGTCTTAGGTGGTTACTTAGCAAATAACCCTTCAATAATGCGCTCGCATGCTTTTCCATCGCCGTAGGGGTTATGTGCAAAGCTCATTTCTTTGTATGTTTCTTTATTTTCAATCAGCTCACTCACCGCGTTTATAATTTTATCGGTGTCTGTGCCTACTAATTTAACGGTACCTGCAGCTACAGCCTCTGGGCGCTCGGTGGTATCACGCATCACTAACACAGGTTTACCTAAACTTGGCGCTTCTTCTTGTACGCCACCTGAGTCTGTTAAAATTAAATACGCTTGATTCATCAAAAATACAAAAGGTAAGTAGTCTTGTGGATCGATAAGCTTTACATTGTTTTTATCTGCCAGCAAGCGTTTAACCGGTTCTTGTACATTTGGGTTTAAGTGCACAGGATATACAAAGTTATAGTCAGGGTATTTTGAGGCCAGCGACGAAATTGATTGGCAAATTCGCTCAAACCCACCACCAAAGCTTTCGCGACGATGACCTGTGATGAGTACATAAGGTTTATCTAAAATTTCAGCGAATTTGTTAGTTAGCTGCTGCTGTACATCGTCTTTTGGCAATACGTTATTTTTAACTTGCAGTAATGCATCTATTACCGTGTTACCCGTTACAAAAATAGCGTTTTTTGATACGTGTTCACGTAATAAGTTATCGGCAGACGCTTGCGTAGGGGCAAAATGTTTTGCTGTTAATACGCCCGTTAATGTGCGGTTTGCTTCTTCTGGCCATGGGCTATACAAATTACCTGTACGTAAACCTGCTTCTACGTGCCCTACTTTAATTTGCTTGTAAAAAGCGGCCATTGATGCTGCAAATGTAGTGGTTGTATCACCATGCACAAGCACCCAATCTGGTTTAAACTCATCAAGCACATCACGTAAACCGAGTAAAATTTTACTGGTGATGTCGTATAGGTCTTGGCCTGCTTTCATTATGTTTAAATCATAATCAGGCGTAATTTGAAAAAGCTCCAATACTTGGTCAAGCATTTCTCGGTGTTGCGCTGTTACACACACTTTTGCTTCAATTCTTGCATCATTTTCAAGCGCAAGAACTAGCGGCGCCATTTTAATTGCTTCGGGGCGGGTACCAAATACTGTTAAAACTTTCATCTATTATCCTAAACACAAAAGCCTGCCAAAAATGGCAGGCTTACTTAATCTACTTATATGAGTTAAAAAATTCCGCGGCTATCAACAACAACTTTCCTAGCCACTTGCTCTGCAGGTATGGCCTTAAATTCTTTATGATCAACCAACACTGCTAATGTATTACTGCGCTCAAGCGCATCTTCAATTGAAACCAACTTAACGCCTAACGCTGCTAGAGCTTCTGGTAGCTCGTTGATATTTGGCTCAACAACTAGCACTTCGGCTTCGTTGTTTTGCGCTAGCATTTTGGTAATATCGAGTGCTGGGCTCTCGCGTAAATCATCAATATCTGCTTTAAATGCAATACCTAAACACGCTATCACTGGCTTTTTAAATTGATCAGCTGCATCAGTTATTTGCTTTAAAACATAATGAGGCTTAGCGTCGTTAACTTCACGAGCCTGACGTATTAGTTTTGCAGTTTCTGGCGCAGAACTAACAATAAACCATGGATCAACAGCAATGCAGTGACCACCCACACCAGGGCCTGGGTTTAAAATGTTTACTCGCGGATGACGGTTTGCAAGCTTTATAAGCTCCCAAACATTAATATCTAGCTTGTCGCATATCATTGATAGCTCGTTTGCAAACGCAATATTTACATCGCGAAATGAGTTTTCTGTTAGCTTTGCCATCTCTGCTGTTCTGGCGTTTGTTAGTAAACATTCACCCACAACAAAGGTTTTATACAAGGCAACTGCTTTTTTCGAGCACTCTTCCGACATACCGCCTATTACACGATCATTCTCTACAAGTTCACGCAAAACGTGACCCGGCAATACACGCTCAGGGCAATGTGCAATATTTATATCAGCTTCGTTACCAGCGGTTTGTGGAAAAGTTAGGTCTGGGCGTGCTTCGGCTAACCAGTTTGCAAGCTCTTCTGTTGCTCCAACAGGCGAAGTTGACTCTAAAATAACTAAATTGCCTTTTTCGAGTACTGGCGCAATTGCTTTTGCTGCAGCTTCTATGTAGCCCAAATCTGCTTGGTAGTCTTCTTTAAAAGGGGTTGGAACAGCCACCATAAATGCTTCTGCTTTTTCTGGTTTTGTTACTGCCTTTAAATTACCGGCTTTAACTGCGCTGCGTACCACCATATCAAGGTCTGGTTCAACAATATGCACATTCCCAGCATTTATTGTATCTACAGCATGTTGGCTTACATCAACCCCAATAACATTAATTCCGCGTGATGCAATAACAGCTGCAGTTGGTAAGCCTATATAGCCAAGCCCAACGACTGATACAGTTTTAAATAACATTTAAACCCCTAATTTAAATTAACTTTTGTAAAAACCCAGCCCTGGGCAACTTTAAACTTTTTTTGTAAGGTAGTAATAAAAATACTTAATTAAATTACTTTGCCTCAATATCCTTGTTGGCTGGCTTAATAATCTGTAGAGCCACTCTAAGTTTACGGCTCTAAAAGCGGCAGGTGCTCGTTTTACATTTTCGGTAAACACGTCATAGGTTCCGCCTACTCCCATAAAAAAGGTAGATGGGCACGATTTCTGGCACTCAAAAATAAATAACTCTTGACGAGGCGACCCTAAAGCAACACTTACAAGCTTTGCTCCTGAGTTAGCTATTTCTTCAATAACTTGCTGCTCTTCGCTAGCAGAAAAATAACCGTTTCGATAACCAACAACATTTACGCCTTGCGCTAGCAATTTTTTATAAGCTTCATGTACCACAGACTCTTTTGCGCCTAATAGAAATACTGGCACATTATTCTCTGCAGAACGTAACATTAAACGCTCCCAAAGCTCACAACCAGGAATGCGCGCCACAGGCTGCTTTAATCGCTTTGACATTACATAAGACACACCAATCCCGTCTGGGTATCTTAAGGTAGCTTGTTGCAACGTGCTCATAACCTGTTGGTCAATATTCGCTGCCACCACCTTTTCAGGGTTTATTGCAACTGCAACACCTGGCTTTACACCCTCAGGTACTAAAATTGAAGTATCAATAAGTTCATCAATTGATTTATAGGCTAAAACGTCTATTCCACCTACATTTACACTATTCATTATCAACTCTCAATTTAGCGTATATCTTTAATATTTCCTCTGTTACAGAGGATAACTGGTATGGTGCGGCAGACTTTATTGCACAGAGGCGCATTGTTAAATAGTCTTGTTCTGATAAGTCCAAAACTTGCTCTATTGCAGACGTTGCGTTAACACATACGTTTTCGTCATTTGGAATTAAAAAGCCATTTTCGCCATTTAGTAGTTGCGCGGTGCTGCCGTCGGTCTGTGTCGCTATTACAGGTAACCCACACGCCATTGCTTCCGCCATTACCAAACCAAATGATTCATTATATGATAAATTAATCAACATGTAACTTTCGTTATAAATTGTAACCAGCTGTTGTGCACTGCAATAATCAAAATAACGAATGCTCACGTTCTCGTTTTTAGCGAAACGCTCTATAAACGAACTATCACCTGACCCTACTATCGCTACCGTTAACTTACGCTGAAAATTTTCTAAAATTGCTTCGAGCCTATCAATGCCTTTGTTTTTATTTAAATTACCTACAAAAACAAAATCGAACTGTTTTATTGCGGTTGTCTGTGGCTCATAAAATAGGTCATTCACACCCGCACTTAGCACACTTGCAGAAACAGGCTTAAAAAATCGCTGCTTTAATTTTTCACTCACAAAAATAAACTTATCAACAAAACCTGAGCTATACCGATAAACTGGCCCAGGTGTTGGATACAAATAAATATCGCTACCGTGAAAAGTAACAACGATTTTTGCTCGCCAATTACGTAATAATTTATAAGCAATAGCTAATAAAATATTTGGAAAGTAAAAATGAACATGAATGATATCGTACTTTTTAAACGAAAAAATATAACCAAGCACGAAGCGCAAAAAGAACAAAGGATAACGCAATAACTTAGCAATTCCCGACTTTTCTTCTTGATCTAAATAATAAAAATCAACATGGCAATTACCCTGCTTTTTTAAGCTCTCGTACTGGTTAAAAACAAATCGTCCCGAATTTGGCTTGTTTTTACTTGGCCCCATATTCGATAGCAGTAATACACGTAAATTGCTCACTTGTTTTGTTTCTCCATACGCTTAAGCTTAACGCCATAATTGGCGCGCGAAGGTATAAAATGAAACATTAATCGGTATGCTAGCTGTATAAATGGGATAAAAATAGCAGGTGTTTGTGGGGAGTATCCCGATTCGACAACCTGATTTTTATACTTTGAAGCAGTTTTTGACCATAATGATTTTAAATTACGATAAGACACCGCTCGTGAATAGTCTTGTTGAATAAATGAGTCAAAAACAATTCGAGAGGCAAATGGTGAAACTATTGTAAAAAATTGTGCGGCTAATACATTACTACCAAATACAGTATAGCGACCACCTCGCCCATACACAAACTCATAGTAAGTCACTTTTTGATAATCATTTAATTCTAGGTTAGCAGTTTTAACTTTGAAATCTTGCCACAGTATCTCAAATTCGCCGTTAGTCAGTTCTTTATAGCGTAAACGAAGTAACTTATGTGCGCTAAAGTTGGTAAAACGATAAACAAATGGCACTAACTTTAATAGCTCTCCTCGCTTGCCCTTAAAGTTTATGTAGGTGCCGCGCTGAAATAAATCACCTAAGTAACCGTCATAAAAAGTAGAGGCTTGGTTATAGTGCTGTGCAATGTAGTGATAATTGGTATACAAGCGATTAATAGGCTTTAATGTGGCAAACGCCATTTCGTCCAAAATTGCTTGTTCTTGTTCATGAAGCGGCTGCTCATTAAAGTCAAAGGCATGGTAGTGTTCAAAGTCTTGCTGGTAATGCCCTGCTATTTTGCGTTCAGGCGAACCTTCGGGTCCGTAAGTAAAACCATATTTATAAGCACCATTGGCCAATAGATAACGAGAGTCTAGGCCGCTGCTTAAAGGCAAAATTCGGGTATCGTAGGGCCAAAATTCAGTTAATGTATTTACATACTCTCCAAGGTCTTCTATTGCTTTTCCGTCATAAAATGTAAAGTAACTCTGCTCTGTTCCAGAAGTAATCGCCGCACCTGGCTGTAGGCGCTCAATTTCATTGTAAAGCGTGTAATTACCAAACAAGTGCTGCTTTTTACGAAGAATACTTTGCATATCATTATTTAGTGTATGCTCTTGTGTAAGAAGAGCTTTAACGCTTGGCGCAATTCGCAGCCCATTCGCAAGTCTATCAATATAATGTGTTGATAAGCCGAGTGGATCTGTTAGCAAAGTTTGTTGTTCGTCATTTTTCCAAAAGATGACAAATACACCCGCTAAAATATCGTTTAATACGCTTGGTCCGCGCTCAACAATATCTTTGGCAAGTAAAGCAAGGGGGTTTAACTTTTGCTTATATATAAACCAACCTGAAGCAATAAATACTTGCTCTTGGTAAATCGCTAGCGGCGGAGTCGACCAAGCATTGGTATCGTAAATCAAATAACCATCGGCAATATTTTCAGGAAATTGATATAGCTTGCTATTGTCGGACATTGCAGCAAAAGAAGCCGGTAATGACTTTGGATCGCAATTTAAATACATGCCACGCATTTTATTTATCCTTATGACGCTGCATTTGTATTAACAGACGTACGTTGTTGACGTCGTTGTAAGTAGGCTTCAAGAGGCTTTTTACCAAATATCGCCCCAACCAGTAATTTAACTATTACACGTGGGTTTAATAACTTTAACTTTAAAGCATGAGCGTATTTTTTTATTGCCATCATACGGTTACCGCTACGTAACTCAAAGTCAGCCAAACTTTCGAACTGCCTTGATAAGCCATTATTTAAGCCAAGGTGAAGATACTCTGCTTCGTACTTCTCTATAATTGCACGATGACCATTCGCTTTTGATACCGGATTACATGAAATACCATCATCAGCAAGTTGGTAAGTAATAAGCGCTTCGGCTAAGTGAATTGCAGGGTATTTTTTTGATAAACGTAGCAGTAAGTCATAGTCTTGCATGCTTGGTAGGCTGTTATCAAAGCCGTCAACATCGCGGATAGCATCAGTTGCAATCAATAAGACGGATGTGCAAATACCATAACCTTGATTTAGTAACGATTCGTATAAGTTATCGGCTCCAAGGCAGCCAAAGTACTTTTTCCAGCCTTGATACTCTAAATACATATCGGAGTAACAAATGGCTGCATTGCTTTTCTCTAATGCGGCTATTTGTTGTTCAAGTTTAGTTTGTAGCCACAGATCATCATCATCTAAAAATGCTACATATTCGCCTTGAGCAAAATCAACACCGGTATTACGCGCTTGGCAAGCCCCTTTGTTCGCACTATGTCGAATATACTTAATTCGCTGTTCATCAGCATATTGTGCCATTACAGCTTCGGTTTGGGCGCGCGCATCGCTACTAGGATCATTATCATCAACAATCACTATTTCCCAATTCTCATAGCTTTGAGCCTGTACACTTGCGATTGCTTTAGGTAATGCATGCGCACGTTTGTACGTTGGTATGATGACAGTAATTAATTTATTCATTTTAAAAGCCTAGGTAATATATCGCGCTTACTTGTTTCGGTAACCATCGTAATAAGTAATATCTGTTTCGCTATAGTGCTTAAAGGTCAAGAAGTAATCTAACCCTTTGTTTTCTATCGGGTGTCTATGTATTTCATCTTGATAAAAAAAGTTACTTTCATTAATCAGGAGCACATAAGAAAATGCGGCCATATGAAAAGCGATAACTAAAAATAAAAAGCTGCCTGTTATTAATTTGGGTGTTATGTACTGAAATGCTAACAACATTAAAGGGGCATACAGAAGGTACAACGGCAATAAAATGCGATGTAACTCATCACCTATAAAAAACAGCGCAATAAAGCTGAGCAATGTTAAAAAGCTCATCATATTAAATAATCGAATATACGTTGGGCTTGTTGTTTTTATATAGCCAGGTAATGCGATAATCGTGACGAAAATAAAAAATAACAAAGAAGGTAGTTTTGAAAAACTAGGTTCAAAAACTAAGCGCGTTAAAATTTTATTAATCATGTAATGATTAATAACAGAACCTACTCCTTTAATTGCTAACACCCCAAAAATTGCTGCAAAAACAAACCCTAGAATTAACAAGATTAATTGTTCAATATTCCAACGTCGGTTTAAATGCTTACTAAAAAGAAGCAAAGGAAGTAGTAAAAAGCTTGTTGAAAAGTGCATTAAACTTCCTAAGAAAAAAATAGCTATGCCATGTTTCTTATTCGTTTGTGAGTACCAAATTCCATAGAGTAAAATAGGCACAGCCATACATGCTCTGATCAAGTGCCACTGACTTTGAAAGAATTTATAAAAAAATACAATCATTAAAAAGCACAGCAGTGGACTAGGGTTATCAACTAACTTACAAAATTTCCAAATTAACAGGTAGGTAACTGCTAGCGTTATAAAGTAGTAAAGGAATGAGTGATTATTAGTTAAGCTCGCTACAACCCAGCTATATAAAGCGAATAAGAAGTCTGCATGCTTTGCATACAGTAATGAGGTGGGTAACATGCTAGAAAAGCTGCTATAACGCTCATAAGCCATTAAGTAAGAGGGCATATCATCTGCTCCCCCCCAAAGATACCCTATATGACGCGAAGCAATCAGCACAGATAACGAGAACACAACAAAAAAGACAATTGCACTATCAAGCTTGGTTTTTTGTACTGCGAAGGCGTAAATAAATACGCCCGCAACCCAAGCTAAAAATGGCAAAAATAACCAGCCTGCAAGCAACAGGCAGCCAGTGATTAATAGCTTGGTATTTACTTGCTGTTGTTGTTCAGCAAAGCCGAGAGAGTCGTCAGCGTTCAAGTTATAACCTTATCACTTTGGCTTAATCACCTTTGCGCTGACGATTATTAATACGAACAAAATGTAGTAATAAGATGCTTACACAAACAAAAAAACCTGAAAAAATAGCACCAAGAATACAAATAACCGCTCTGTTAGGAGATGACTTTCGTTCTTCAACGATAGGGCTTTCAATAATCTTGAACGCAAAGTCCTTACGAACCTCGGCAAGTAACATTGCTTTGGTTTGCTCTTCTATAATTGTGTAGAACACGTTTTGCATTTCGGCTACGTTGGTTTTTGATAGCTGTTCATTTAAGTACTTAATGCTTTCTTTTTTCTCAGCTATTTCACGTTCTCTAACCGATTTGTTGATCAATGCAACGATATTTTCTACATACCGCTTAGAGATGCGAGGGTCGATATGCTCAAATGAAATTTTAACTAAACCATTTACTTTGTCTTGTTGTACAGAAAGCTTTTTGAGTAGTCTCTCGTATGTTTCATACATTGAAGGCTCTAGACTTTCTTGTGACTCTAGGTCTATTTTCCACTTTCCATCGTTATAAAGCGCAGGATCGATTACCAGCTGCTGAGAATCTCTATTCCATTCTTTTACAGCGAATAAATTCACTTTTACGTTATTTTGCTCAATAAATTTATATAGAAAGTCTTTTGATTTGATGATCTCTAAATACACAGCAGTGTCATCACCAGCACCACCTAGATTGATACCTGCAACACTTGCTAAGCTACCCAACTGCCCTAATGATGCTAAGGCACCGCTTTCTTGCTGCTTTTGCGGCGCTAACAGCACCGTCGACTTATACATATTTGGCAAGGTTAACGAGTAGGCTAAAATTGCTGCACTAAAAACGATTGATAAAAAGATGATTAACCACTTTTTGTTCCAAAGTACTAACCAAAGCTCAATCAGATCAAAGGGCTTTTGTGAACTTACGTCCTGATTTACCGTGCCTGTCATTGCGCTTTCCCTGCTGCCAATTTTAATAAATACTGACCATAGCTTGTTTTACTTAAAGCTTGCCCTTGCTCTATTAATGACTCTTTAGTGATCCACCCCTGCTTATAAGCAATTTCTTGTAAACAGGCTATTTTGAAGCCTTGGCGCTTTTCAACAGTTTGTACAAAGAGCGACGCTTCCATCAGGCTGTCGTGCGTGCCTGTGTCTAGCCATGCAAAGCCTCGTCCTAGCACTTCAACTTTAAGACGCTTTTCGTCTAAATATGCTTGGTTTATTGCCGTGATTTCTAACTCACCACGAGCTGAAGGAGTGACCTTTTTGGCTTTTTCAATAACTGAGTTATCGTAAAAATACAATCCGGTTACTGCATAGTTAGATTTAGGCTCTAACGGTTTTTCTTCGATTGAAATACCATTAAAGTTTTCATCTACTTCAACAACTCCAAACCTTTCAGGATCGTTTACTTGATATGCAAAAATACATGCTTCTTGGTCAAGTTTTGCATGGGCTTTTAACTTTGGTGAAAAGTTAGAACCATAAAAAATGTTATCACCCAAAATCAGGCAAACGTTGTCGTCGCCAATAAACTCTTCACCAATAATGAAAGCTTGCGCTAGGCCTTCAGGTTTTGGCTGTACCTCGTAGCTCAAATTGATACCAAAACGGCTGCCATCACCTAATAGTGTTTTAAACTGCGCCTGATCTTGAGGTGTTGTAATGATGAGTATATCTTTAATTTCAGCAAGCATTAGCACCGATAATGGATAGTAAATCATCGGTTTATCGTAAATCGGTAATATTTGCTTAGAAACACCTTGAGTTATCGGGTGTAAGCGTGAACCACTACCACCGGCAAGTATGATGCCTTTTGTTTTGCGTAATGATGAATTGTCATTGTTCATTTGTGAATTACTCATTTCCATACTTCATTTAATGGTCAGTTCTGAGCGCTTAGGTATGCTTACTTTACACTCAATTTTCTTTATCGAAACGTTAAATTTAGGCTGCAGAAGCTAGCAATTATTCTCCAGCTGCACCTAGTCGCTCACGTTGATATGAGCCATCCTGAACATTTTGGCACCAATCTAGATTGTCTAAATACCATTGCACTGTTTTTCGAATACCAGACTCAAACGTTTCTTGAGGTGTCCAATTTAGTTGGTCGGCTATTTTAGCTGCATCAATTGCATAACGACGGTCATGGCCAGGACGGTCTGTAACATAGGTGATTAGCGAAGCATACCCTTCTGCTAAATCTTTACTTGGTGCTAACTCATCTAACAAACTACAAATAGTTTTTACTACTTCAAGGTTTGTTTTTTCGTTATGTCCACCAATGTTGTATGTTTCACCTACTTTACCTTCACTAGCAACGGTGTATAAAGCACGCGCATGATCTTCAACAAATAGCCAATCTCTAATTTGTGAACCATCACCGTAAATAGGTAATGCCTTGCCTTCTAACGCATTTAAAATGACTAGTGGGATCAGCTTTTCAGGAAAATGAAACGGGCCATAGTTGTTCGAGCAGTTGGTAACAACGACAGGTAAACCATAAGTGCGGTGCCACGCTCTCACTAAATGATCAGAGCTTGCTTTACTCGCTGAATAAGGGCTACTAGGTGCATACGATGTTTGCTCTGTAAATAAAGGCAAACTTGAGCTATTTTCGACATCATCAGGATGAGGTAAATCACCATAAACTTCATCTGTCGAAATATGGTGAAATCTAAAGGCTTGTTGCTTATTGGTATCTAAGCTTGCCCAATAACCTCGCGCTGCGTCAAGTAGGGTATATGTACCAACAATATTTGTTTGAATAAATTGGCCAGGCCCATCAATTGAACGATCAACATGCGATTCTGCAGCTAGGTGCATTATAATATCAGGCTGATATGATTGGAAAAGTGAGTCGACAGTTGCACGATCACAAATGTCACCTTGAATGAAGGTATAACGTTCGTTATTTTCTATGCTTTTAAGTGACTGTAAATTTCCAGCATATGTGAGCTTATCTAGGTTTATAACTTTATGCGATGTTTCGTTTATTAAAAAACGTACCACGGCACTTCCAATAAACCCTGCACCACCTGTTACTATAATCGTTTTCATCCACACCCTTTTTAACTAAATTAATTAGCTTTTCAACAGCGGCGAATTATCGCAAATATACAGCCTATTTGCTATAACCTGCCGATTTTTTGCCGTTTTCTAACTGTTCTAAATACAATTCTAATGTTAATAAACTGCCTATTTTTTCAGGGCGAATTGAGTCGTCCATGGCAAAGAACTTGGATAGAATTTTATTAACTTGGTCATTGCCAATTAATGTTGCGACTCGGCTATTTGGCATACATAACATATCTGTAAGATACTGCTTAAATTGCGTTTCTCTGAGCCAAGTGTCGTAGGCTACATAGTGTCGCTTAGGCGCAATTGAGCGATATAGCTTGCGTGCCGCTCTTTCAAACACAGAACCTTTTATTAGCTTTACTAGTTGTTGCTTAACTGGATTTACCTTTGGCTCAACTTGATTTTCGGTCAATGAAATTGGTTTTCCTGTTTGTTGCCAAGGGATCGCTGCAAAATAGTCAGGATAATAACGTAACAACATTGCGTGGTATAACTTACCATTACGTCTAAAGCTTTCTGGTAAAGAATAAAGAAACTCAACCAAATCGTTATCCATAAACGGTTTAAGGTTATGTAACTGATGACTCAATAAATCACTTCCAGCGCCAATAAAGCGTACTCCGCGATTATAAATAAACACAGGATCATCATTTTCATGTGTAAAGTAGTCATGATCAATGTTTGCATGTTGAACATGCTTAGTGTAGCGAGTTGCAATTCTTTTCTGCTTTGAGATTGTTGCTTGCGACTCAGGAAATAAATAGCTCCCGCCAAAAGTCACATCACCTAAATAACCATTGAGTAAATAATTAGACTCTTGTGCAATCAACTCTACAGAGCTGAGTGCATGCATGTGTAAAATATTCTTTAAGCCATCTGTCAACCAAACACCACGTTCTCTGCCAGAGAACCAATTGTTTTGATCAATTGCAACCAACTGGTTAGATACCCCTGCTAAATCAGCCACTTGTTTTGCAATAATTGCATCATCGCAACTAGGTTCACCAAAGGTAAATGTTTTGATTTCGCCTTTATAGTGCTGCTTGGCTCCAGCGAGCAAAACTCTAGAGTCAAGACCACCACTTAACGTAATTGCTAATTTAGGCTGTTTTACCACACTCATACATCGAGCCATACTGGCATCAAAAAGCTGATAAGATTTTTCAACAGCCTCATCAAACGAGATGTCATTTAGTGGTTTAATCTCTGACCATTGCCAGTAGAGTTGCTGCTGATAGTGTTCTGCTTGGGTATTAACAGTGACTAATGTTGCTGCTGGCACACGTCGTATATTCTTAAATAAAGTTTGCTCACCAAGCATGTGCCCTACATCAATATAGGTATCTAAAGCCGCCTGATCTATCTTTTGTGTGTAGTCTGGGTGCAGTAGTATGGCTTTTGGCTCACTTGCAAACCCTTTTATACGATCACCTTCAACCCAAAGGTAAAGTGGTTTAATACCGAAGCGATCTGTTGCCAAATGAAGTGCTTGTGTTTGTTTATCATATACCGAAAAAACAAAGTAACCATTTAAGCCATTACAAAACGCAAGTAGGTTATCAATTAGATACTGCTCGCAAAGATTCTGTAGCGCATCTTCCGTTTTACAGTCATTACCATTGATTGAAAAGATATCGCCCCAAATAGTGACGCGCAAGCGATCATCGCTATATTCGTAGCACGCTATTTGCTCGACATTTTTAAGCATTTGCTGATAGTGCTGCGAAACAAAATAACTGCTTTTATCGCCTGCTACATTCGCAAAGCAATCATGATCTTCTGCTACTTGGTCTGGGCTAATAAAACCGATCATACCGGGCATACTAAGAACCTCGAATAAAACTGTAAAACTTGAGTAGTTGCGGTGTAATTGCGACTAAGTAACCTACACAAATAAGCACAAACAAATATACTGGAGCTAATATTAATAATGGCTGTATAAGTAATAACAACAAGGCTGCTATCGCAAAAAATGCTATGCATGCTGGCCCGAGTGCGGCAGCAAACTGGAAAAAAGACAATCCACTAATAGGCTTAATAAGAAGTTTCCAGTGCAGTAAAAATAATAAAACCTGTAACGCAACCAGCGCTTGCACCATTACCGTAATACCTTCATTGATTGAAAGTACGATAACTAAGGGACGCACAACTGTGACAGCGATATTCCACCAAAAGCCACGTTTTACCTCACCACTAGCACGTAACAGCACACCAATTGGATTCATCATAGATATGATAAGCATATATAAGCCAAGCCAACGAAGAAGCTCAGCATGTTCGAGCCACTCAGCCCCATAAGCAATACCTAAAATAAATTCAGGGAATAAAGCAACTAAACAGTACAAAGGTATATTGATTAAGCTAAGTAGTCTAATCACCATGCCATATAAAATAGCTAAGCTATGCGTTTCTTTGTGCTTAACAATAAGCGGAAAGGCCACTTTGTTTACCACTGGATTAATCAATTGTAATGCAGGTCTAAATACGAGCGCTTTAACGTAAGCATAAATACCAAGTACTTCTGGCCCTAGTAATTTACCAATCAATAACTGATCAAGCTGAGCACTTATAAAGTTTACAAAGCTCTCACTGGTTTGATAAAGGCCATACTTAATTGGCGCGATTATGCTGTTTAAACGTAACTTGCTAAATCCTGGTCTTAAAAGAGGGAAGCCAACTAAAAAGCAAGTACTTAAAAGCAGAGCATTTAATAATTGAGAAAACACAACTGACTCTAGCCTCAGGTCAACTGCTAACAATATAATTAATGCTATAAAACTTGCTACGCTGGCGAATACTTCAATTTTGGCAATACTATTGAAGTGCATTTTTTGCTGTAACAACGCTAATTGTTGCTGCCCTAAGCTGCGAATAAAAAATACCGGAGACAAATAACATAACAATAAAGACAGTTGTGGCATGTTAAAAAAAGACGCAGTGGGCACAGCCATTATCAGCACAAGTAAAGAAATCACAATACCCAATATTACATTGACCATATACAGCTGGTTTAGTTGAGATTTTTTTAACTGCTTATGGAATATTAGGGCGTTTGAAATGCCTGCATCACCAAATATTTGAGCAAAGCCCACCACCAACTGTATGATTGCCAATACACCAAGTTCGGCAGGTGTTAAAAATCGGGCAAGCACAATTAATTGCGCAAGCTGCAGACCACCTTTTATAAGTGTGGCAGAGGCCGTCCAAGATACGCCAGATACAGCATCACGTGCTACACTCATGCTAATTTATCCATGTAATTGCTCTAGCATATCGCGCCATTTCGGTGCTAGCGCTTGCTCTGTGAAATGCTGATTCATAAGGTCAGGGTTACGATTATTGTCTTTATTGATTAACTCTTTTAACTCTGAAAAATTCATGCTGTCCACTTCATCCGTTTTATGGATCTCAAAGCCAAGTTCTGTCAAATAGGTATAACTAGATGTGTTAGAAAGTAGGAACATTGGTTTGCCCATTAATAACATGGCATATGCAACATATAGCCCTTGTTGGCGGTGTTGGGCAAATACAGTTAAGTGAACATCATTCAATAACTTATCGTAGTCTTGCTTGTTAAGCATAGTGGTAATTGCATTAAACTTATTACCAAACAATGCTGTAGCATGTTTTATCACTTCATCTATGTAGCTTTGCTCACCGCCATAGTTTAGTGGCATGATAATTTCGACACTTTCACCAGCTAAATGAGCTAGCTTATTTAGTGCGTCAATATGGTTATTACTTGATGATGCTGAATTACCTACGAGTATTTTTAGTGGTTTTTCAGACGTTAATTGCTCGCGGTCTTGCTCAACTTTCATCCCAATTAATGGGTATGGCAGCACTTTAACATTTCGTTTGAATAATACACGTTGAGCAAGTGACGCATCTCCTTTATTTAGAGCAAACACATGTTTATAGCGATTAATAACTAACGCATGTAAAACATGGACTATACGTTCTTTTATCGTACGATTTGCTTTTGTATGACGATATAGCTCAGCCCCCCAAAGTACACAGCTACTGCGCTTTGTGACCGAGTGAAATAACAGTTTTTTCCAAACATGCATATCAAACGAACCATGAAATACTATTTGGTCTTCTTTAGCTGTGCTCTCAAGCAAAGAAAAAAGCTCTGTATTATCTTTATAATTTAAAAAGTTTGGGATCGGCTCTGGCGTTTTAACCCAAAATTGCTGTTCTGCATCTGGGGTGCATTGCTGACTGAAAAACTGTTGCATCGGTTTATAGTGATGCGGCGTATCAGCAAAGATATGGATTATACGTTTTGTCATATCGATTATTTATTTTGGTAGGCTGCTAGGAAAGATTTTTCATGGGCTAGTAAACCATCTTCGCGCGCTTTAATATATTTTGCAGGTTGCCCAGCATACACTCCCCAAGCCGCTAATGAGCGATTTACTAAACTCAGTGCGCCAATAGCCACACCTTGCTCTAGCGTTACGCCTGGTAGAATTACACTGCCACTTCCAACAATTACATGCTTAGCGAGTGCTACAGGGGCATGTTCAACGTTAGTAAACTCACTATCAATAGTCGGGTTAGTTAAAAAAGCCCCTGAATAATCATCACTACTTGAGTAGATAGCAACCCTTGAAGAAATATTACAAAAATCGCCTATTTGAATATGCCCAGCGCCAATAAGGCAGCTGTATACGGCAAGATGAATATGACTTCCTAGTGTTATACCACCCTCTCCTGCAGAGAGAACACAAAAATCATCTATGCGGACGTTGTCGCCTATAGAGATCCTTGATGCTCCATAGATAGATGCTTTCTTTGATATTTTTACGTTCTCACCAACGTTTGAAAAACCCAGTTCTTGTAATTCATCTCGCGTATAAATGGCCATCTAGCTTCCTATTAAATGGATATATTAACAACTGGTTTGGATCGCAGAAATTAAACTACTACATATTTGCTCAACGCCATCCAACGTTAAGTCGGTGAACATTGGTAAACATAAAATGCGTAAACTTAACTCATTGCCATGTGGAGTACTACCTTGCATTCCATATGCAGGGACTGTTGACAAGCTTGGATAAAAGTAACGCCTTGTTTGAATACCTTGCTCGAGGAGTTTAGCCTGCACTTGTAACAGCTGTTGCTCATTTTTAAGTACAACTGGCATGTACGCGCCATTGTTTTCGCCTTGAGGATGCCAAGCCTGTAAACTCAGCAAGCCTTGCTCAGCAGACGCTTTTAATAGCAATTGGTATTGCGCTGCAAGATCACGCCTTTTCTGAGTTATCTCACTCACATGTTCGAATACAGATAATCCCATAGCTGCATGCATTTCGCTCATTTTTGCATTAATGCCAACCAGTTCTGGGTAAAGCTTTGCATCAAAACCAAAATTAATTAATTGCTTTGCTTTTAAATAATCAGATTCATGCTTAAAGATGATGGCTCCACCTTCTACACTATGAAACAACTTAGTAGCATGTAGACTCAAAGTCGCTACATCACCATGCTTAAGCACTGTTTTACCGTTGATATCGCTCGCAAAGGCGTGAGCAGCATCGTATATAACCTTTAAGTTATATTCTTTCGCTTTACACTCTATAGCCTCCACATCACATGGATTACCAAATACATGCACACCTAAAATTGCCGAAGCACTATTTAGTTGGGAATGTGTAGCTTTATTAATATCAAGGTTATAAGTATTTGGGTCTATATCAATAAATTCTGGGCTAATATCAGCAAACTTTAAAGAGCTTGCTGTTGCCGCAAATGAAAAAGGTGTGGTTAATACAGTGCCTTTAGTATCAAGTGCAGCAAATGCGACTTGCAATGCTAAGGTCCCGTTGGCGACCAATAGTAAATGTTCAACACCTAAATATTCTGCAAGTTCTTTCTCAAATTGCTGCAAACATGGGCCATTATTTGTTAACCAGCAGCGCTCAAATATACCATCAATTTGCGCTTTGTACGCGTCGATTGAGGGCAAAAACGGTTTTACTATTGGATACTTCACTCATCAGACTCACAAAACAAAAACAGTGACGAAGTGTAGCAAACAACGATTAATGGGGCTAGCAGAGAAAGAATCTTTTAAGTTAACTATGATCAGTAAAAATCGCCCATAAAAAAAGCGAGCCGAAGGCTCGCTTTTTTAAAACCATAACTGGCTATGTAAACTAATTACTTAGTTTTTACACGGTCAGCGTCAGATTTAGAGTAGTAAACACCAGTTACATCGATGTCAGCAGTTGGAGAGTTAACTACAACTTTGATGTGTGCATTACCAGTTACACCGCTTTCTGCAGCGAATGCTTTAACTTCTTGAGAGATGTTAGTAGTCGCTTTAGGAGTAGCTGTAGCTGTAAGTGTTTTAGTGTAAGTTTTGCCGTCAGCTGTGATATCTACAGTGATTGCACCAGCAACAGAACCAGTGTTAGAAACATTGATTGACTGTGCGTACTGAGTACCAAATGGCATGAATACGATGTTTTCATCGAAACCATTTAGAGTCCAAGAACCAGCTGAAGCTGAGGCAATTGCTTTAGTTGAAGCAGTACCAGCAGCAGTGTTGTACTTGATTGTTGAATCAACAGTGAACTTTTGTGTAGATAGGATAGGCGCTTTAGAGTTTGCTTTACCTAATACAGTGAAAGTAGCTGTCATAGCTTCTGCAGTGTTACCAGCAGCGTCAGCAACAGTTACAGTGATTGCGTCACCAGCTGTGTTGATTGTGCTTGTGTAAGTGTCTGCAGTACCAGTTGCTTTGAATGCAGCAGCTAGTTCAGTAGCGCTAACACCAGTAGTGCCGTCAGTGTCCATCCAAGAGAAGTCACCTTTGATCACGTGAGTAGCACCAGTGTATGCTGCGTCATGAGTACCAGCAGTAGCAACTACTGGAGTTACTTCTAATACGTCAGTAGTGATTGAGTCGTTACCAGCAGTGAATTGCTTACGCTCGTTTTCAACGTCGATTACACCGTTAAGTAATTTAGTAACTGAAGAGCTAAGTTGAGCTTTAGAAGTTACAACAGTTGAAGTCGCTGTACCAACGTTGTCTAGGTCTAGACCAGTTGATGTTTTAGCAGCGTAAGTTAGTTTAATATCACCAGCAGCGTCTGTTACTGTAGTAGTTTTAAGAAGCGCACCGTTTAATAGGAAGTTCTTACCGCTGAATACTTCAACTGGTGAAGGAACTGCAGTTACACGGAAAGTAGCTGTAGTAGCAGTTTTAGATAACAAACCAACAGTTGGGTTGTTAGTAAAACCAGAGAAAGTGATAGCAGGGTTAGATGTAGTATCGAACTCAGCACCTGTTAAAGTGATAGTGAATGTATCACCTACAGCGTATTCTGCAGCTAAATTGATTGTAAGCTCAGGTACAGCAACAGTTGTTTGACCAACAGCACCTTCTAAAGATACAACAGAAGGAGTAGCTGAAGTAGTCGCAGCGTTTGCGCCAAATGCAGCAACGCCTAAAGCAACTGCTAGTAATGATTTTTTGAACATTATATATTCTCCAAAGTTTCATGAAACAGGAACGTTCATTGTTCCTTTTTTTTTAGTATGAATGACCATGCACCATAGGCCGTCACCTAAGTGACTACTAGTCGAATTCAGATTCAGTCTAATGAATGTTAGTTTATTGTCAAGTAATTAACAGTCGTTACACTAACTTAATTATATTACCGTTTTATGTAATCTATGTACACTATTTAAAAGCCTTAATTTTCATAAGGTTAAATTCGTACTCTAATTTTAAGTAAAAAAAAAAAGCCTTTCGTTACAATTGTTTACAATACCCATTTTGTATACATTTTAACCTATACATACTTTGTCAATTTATTTGCAAAACTATCTTAACAATAGCTCATAAAATTAATTCGTACCAAAGCGCCCCCTTTAAGGTTAAAACACACACAAAAGGACCAATTTATTTTAATGTGCAATTAAATTTTACTACTGTACAGCATTTTTCGTAGTTTCAGGCAATTTAAGCTCATTTAAGCCCTGCTTGAATTGCTCATACACACTTTCCCACTCAGCCGTTGAACCGATAATTCGTGGAGTAACTAGCACGACTAACTCTGTCTTCGTTTTGTTGTTGTTAGTACTGTCAAAAAGCTTTCCGAATAATGGGATGGTTGAGAAAAATGGCACTGTTTTATCACCCAAGGTGCTATTTTCACTGATCAAACCACCTAACATAATTGTTTGACCATCTGCCGCTATAACTTCTGTTTGTAAGCTTCGTTCAAAAACAATAGGGTTACCTTCGGCACCAGTACCATCTGCTTGGTTACTTATTTCTTGGGCGATTTCCATTACCACCACACCTTTTGCATTAACTGTTGGGGTAACTTTTAAATCGATACCTGTTTCAAGGTAGTCGACAGATGAGCGAGATCCAACGGTTGTATCTGTAATTATTTCTCCAACAACAGGGATGCGATCACCCACGCTAATTGTTGCCTCAACGCCGTCTCTGACTGCCAGCGTTGGTCGTGATAGAACATTGACATAATTGTTTGTTTGCAACAAATTAACGGCTAACTTTCCTGTTGTTCCACTTAGAGCGTAAGTCAGGCCACTGCTATTCGATTGCAAATTAAACCCTCCAACAGTCGTCGCTCCCATATTTGTCAATGCAAACTCAACACCTTGTTTAAACTCATCAGTTAAGCTTACCTCTGCAATCATTACTTCAAGCATAATTTGCTTTGGCATAATGTCTAGGCGCTTGATCATAGGTAATAAATTACGGTATGCATCACCCGTTGTTTTGAAGATCAATGAGTTTGAACGCTCATCAACTACCATCTTCATACCTTCAGTTTGGACAGAAATATTACTTGGGGCTTGTCGCTTATTTGATTGTTTATTGTTTTGAATTTGCTGGTTCTGGCTGCTTGCTGAAGTGCTACTTCCTAGAGGTTCAGATGAATTCCCTACTAATAAGTTTTGTAAACTTGTACCTAAATCGACTGCTCTGGCAAATTCAGGCACAAAAACAAAGTATTGCTCTTGATTACCATCAGCTGGCTGATCTAGCTTCTTAGCCCAAAACGTAGCTCGCTTTAGAAAGTCTTTATTATTTGTAAAAAAGACCATGGTATTAATGCGTTCAAGAGGCACGATTGAAATGGCTTGTTCGGTTGTGGCATTAATACTGACCGAGATCCCTTCTTGTTTCATCAAGTCTTGTAAAAGCTTGCTCAGTTGGTCTACAGGTACAAAACTAGATTTGTACATACCGATTGATCGATTACGAAATGCTGGTTGATCAACCAACTGCATAAACTCAAGCGCCTTCACTATATCGTTACGCTTACCTTTAAACATAATGGCATGTTGTTCAAACATAGGTTGCGCATTTACGTTAGTGAGCTGACGAATTGTATTAGCAAGCGGAGTTTGCATTCCTGCTTTGAAAGGCGCTAATTGTATTATTTCATTTGCGGTGTTTGGAACATCCTCAGGGTTTGCACCATATCCGTATACTAGATTATTAGCGATGCCCCCCTCAGTCTGGTGAATGTAATAAATACCGTCTTGAAAACGAATTACAATATTACGCTCTTGCAGCATTTGCTCACTAAGAGAGAACAATTTACGTTTGCTGAGCGGATCTTGCAGATTTAAGGTAACTTGAGCTTTACTGTTATTTAGCTGTTCACCCAAAATATAATTAACATTTAATAATTCACCAAAAACATAGTGTAAGTAGTCTTTAATTAAAAGGCTGTCTGCCGTTAACTTAACTTTTTCAACATCGCTAAACTTACTCGCAAGGTCTGTCTGCTCTGACTTTAGCCTACTATCGTTTTGTAGCGCCTCAACATACACAATACCTTGACTAGGAGGAGCTACTTGTTCAGCGCCAGTGGTGTTTTCTACTTCACCTGCTGCGATTTTTTTTGTTTGTACTTTTTCTAAATACGATGGTGTAGGTGTAATTCCACCACTGCTTCTAGCGCAACCCGTTAGCACACTCATCGTCACTATGCCTAAAAAAAGAACCTTGCTGTGTTTCATAAATTATCCAGACACTATAACTATTTGTTTATTAACCACGTTTATACATGATTAAAGTAATGTTTTGTTGATCTTTACTAAGCTCAACCTCGGTATTTGACAGTATTTTTAAGCTATAGCCATGCACTGTTTGCATGTCATCATATTTGACAAGCTGGCTACTACTATCATTGATATCTTTTTGTTCTATAAGCACATACGGCTTACTTGTGAATATAACGGCTTTTAACCTAAGCTCATAATTATCTGCAAATACAGTAATCAATTCGCCATTTTGTTCTGCTTGTTTAGCGGCTGATAAGCCCTTTTCTTGTACTTTACTGCTTTGCTCTGGCTGAGTGTATTTTTTATACACTTCCTCTAACCCTTGTTTTGAACTATCAGAGAGTAAAGGAAGGGGAACTTCAACTAAACTTTGCTGACTAAAGTCACTATCTTTTTCAGTTGATTTTAAGCTTAAACGACTATTGAAATCTGCTACTAAGATTAACGCAATTACAACAATCGAGATTAGTAACGCTTTATTCATTACGCTTCTCCTTGTTGCATGTAAAAACTTAATTCGATTGTGCCATCAACCTGCCCTAACTCCTGCTCACTTTGCCCTTTAATGCGCATATTAAAGTCGCTTACTTGGATAGTTGGAGTGCTTGTTTCAAGTTCAACTAATATTTTTTGAAAGTTTAATAACTTACCGCTTATATTCAGTGTTAGTTGATGGCGCATTAATGTGTTATCTGCAACCTTTAAACTTACTAACCAATTACTGTTATTTATTTGCAATTGATGTTTTGCCATTAACTGTTCAACTTGTTGCTGCATGGCCAATTTAAACTCTGTATCTTTTTGAGGTGCTACAAATAAACGATTAATTTGCTCAAGCTGCTGAGTTATTTGCTGTTGCTGAGCATCAATTGCTGTTTGATTTTCGATCACACTTTGTGATTTAGCGGCGCGCTTTTGCAAGTTACTAATCAAATTAACCTGCTCTGCTTGCCAATCAACTAAAGGCACAACGATAAACTTCAAGACAAGTAATACCCCTATAATTCCTAAGGCAACTTGCTGCTTTGGTTCAAGTTTATTCATTTCCCCTCCTGATTAGAGGCAAATGAAGTTACCTGATCGTCATGTGTGTTTAACATAAAGCTGATAACAAAGCTTTCACCGCCGCGCTCCTTGCGTGATGGATAATCAAATCTAGCATCTTCGACCCGCTTATCTTTCATTATGGTAGCAAGCACATCTGTTGCTCTATTTGCTTTACCTCTTAAAACAAATCGCCCCTCTTGCCAACTGATACTGCTAAGTTGTGTATTCTCAAATAAATCGCTTATAACTAAAAAAACGGGGCTAATAATTGAAAATTGCTGTAATAATTGCTGACGCTGTTGGAGTGTCTCACTACTTGTTAAGTATGCATTCAAAGTATTTAGTGCAGTATTAACGGATGACTTGTTGGTTTCGAGTTGATTCTCTAATTGATATGTTTTGTAAAAAAGGTAAGTGCTTGTTAATAGTGCGTATGTAACAAATAACCCAGCAAATAGACCACTGTAACGTAGCGCAATGCGTTTATTAAATACATTGTTTGGTAAGCTAAAAAATGTTTGTAGATATTGTTTTGGAAGTGCATATAAGCCTTTAATTATACGAGCTGTATACTCTTGTTCCGTGTCTACACTGATAACCTTTTTTAATGGAATACCAAACATACTTGTGAAGCGGTCTGGGCTATTTATTAGTTTACTCACCAGCAACGAACAGACATTGTTTTGATGTTTAGTAACGAAGCTAGCCGTTTTAACTTGATTAGAAATGACTTCACCATTTGTCACTGTTTGGCTCAAAAGAAGTGATTCAGGCAATGTGATCCAGGCTTTAGGAAGATACTCAGCAAAACGCCACTGCATTACTTGGCTTTGCTCTGCTTCAATTTGCGTTACTAATGTATGGGTTGTGCCTTGTTGCTCTGTATTTTTTAGATCTATTGCAATTAATTGTTTTAGCTCTTTCTTATTGCCAATTGGATAAGTAGATAATTGCTCATTGTAATGTTGGCGACCAACAATAAGTAACCATTTAGTTTCTTCATTGTTTGATGCTGGCTTTAAAGCAAATTGCTGATGTTGATCTAGTACAAGCTGGTAAGGTTGATCGGTATAAAAAGCAACCACTTTGCACAGCCATTTTTTCAGCAATAACTTAATATTATTATTAATCATTATGTTCTCTACCGAGCCTTTACAGCTAGTTTATTCACCACAGGATCTTTTGTTGGTTGTAGATGATAGTAAGTTGTTTTGGTTACTACCGCTTCTCCAACCTTAGCTGTTAACGTTATTTTGAATAAATTGGATGGATATAAAATAATATCGCCACTCTCAGATATGCCCGTTGCACGCACAAAATCATTAACTGTTAACCTGTTAGCCCTGCGTTGCATAATAACATATTCTGCAACATCTTCGCTCAATAAAGCGTATAGCAGGGTATCGGGTGAATTCATCGGATTGAACGCACCTTTTTTATATTGTGTTGTATTATTTGCAAGTACTTTCAATTGTGCTGGTTGCAAACCTAAATGGCTTAGTTCTTCGATATCATGAATTGCGGCATATCGAGCTACTACATCATGATTAATATAATCAGAGCGCCCTTCTAAATTTTGCCACGCTATTATCTGTAGCATTGCAAGCTGGGCATCATAATCATTTAAACCACTGTAGGTCAACAACCGCTTTAAACGTGTCTTATCTGGGTAGTGGATGTTTAACAAACCACGTAAGTCTTGCAACTGAACTTCTACATTATTTGTTGTTTTAAAAGGCTCTCCATGAAAATTCCAATATGTGATAAGCGGATTATTAATCGGCGGAATAGCCATTGGTGTTAGTTTTTCAGTGAGTAATGAAAATAATATGCTCGCCTCAGCATTGTTAAGCTCAACTAAAGCTTGTGCTTTATCAACCATCATAGTTGCATTTTTAACTTGTTGGCGTGCTGACTGAGTAAAATACAAAGCTAAAATAGACACTACAGCAACAATTAGTAGTACTTGTACTAATGCAATACCTCGCTGTTTCATCACAGCTCTCCCGTTTGTATGTAATTACCATACCAACGATTTGGCTCTTGATCTAACTGAAAATAAAAGTCCATTGGTTGTTGATTTTTTATTAGTGTCAACCTTACTTTCTGAGGCGTTAGTTGTTGTTCTAAGCCAGAGTATGTAGCCTGCCAAGTAGGTGTTGAACCCGGCTCTTGCAACGCTTTTTGCTCTAAGCTTTCCCAACCGAAATAGCTAAATGTAACGCTATCTAAATCGCTAAGTAGCGTTTTTTGACTCGTAAATTCTATGTTCTGCTCTGAGTTAATTAGCAACATGTCAGCACTCGAAATTGCTTGGTAAACAAGGTCAAAACGTCCCTGCTTATTTTGCACAGCAGTTAATCTGACTAATTCAGGGTTTTGCGTATCTTCAAAACCACTTTTTGTCATCACTAATAAACTATCTTCACCACCAACAAAAAACATTTCTGGCCGGCCTTTGCTATTTTTTATTAGGTACGGCTCAACCCCCTCTAATAAGTTCTTTAAAATGTAAATTGCTTTTGTTTGCTCAATATCGTGCTCAAAGCTACCTAATTCTTTATCCCAACGAGAAGCAAGCTGCATATAAACATAATTACCAGTGAACATAATGAGTGATAGCAATGTCACTGAAATTAATAATTCAATTAATGTAAAGCCTTGCTGTTTACGCCTCATGCCAGCTCACTTCATTTAAAATGTAGTTTTTCTCAATCCCGTTACGTTTAATAATAAGAGAAATACGCCAGAGCTTGATTTGCTTTTTATCTGCTATTTCTTCTGCAAACTCTAGCGCCATAGTTTCATTAATAATAACTTTACTTTGCACTACTGAGGCTTGCCATTGATATTCAACTCCCCAAGCATTACCTTGCTCTGATAGTTGTGATTGTTCTGAAGATGCAGTTTGGATCTGCTGTTGAATGCGCGAGATTAATGCAGGTAGATTTGCGACTACATTAACATGATTACTTGCTTTCTCACTTGCAATAAATGCCCCTCGGTAAATAAGTGAAACCGCTGCAAGCGAAGAGAAAAGAATAATAGTAGCGATGAGAAGCTCAATTAATGTAAAGCCTATCTGTTTTTTTTGTTTCATCTTGGTGTTGGTTGCAGACTAATCATTAATGGTTCACCACGTACATAACCCTGAATTTCGTTAGGAGAAGTGAGTCCGTTTTTATTAAAGTTAACCCACTGAGCTTCAAATCGTAATGACTCAAGCTTTTTGGTTTTTATTATTTCTTGTTCATCAAGGCTGTACAAACTAAGCGTGTCATCTTTCAATTCAAGTCGATACGCCCTCGACTCTATAAATGATTGAAAAGCTATGCTTTTAATCCAGTTGCGCGTTTCAAGTAGCTCAGTTCTTGCTGCACTTTTGTCGACAGCTTTAACCGAGATTGGCGCTACAACTGAAAGTAATAAGGAAACAATACTTAATACAATGATTAACTCGATCAAGGTAAAGCCGTGTGCAAATTTATTATTTGCGCCCGTCATTAGAAACCTACATCATTTAAAGAGATCATGCTCATCAACATGATGACAACGATACCGCCGACAAATCCACCCATAAATAATATCATTAAGGGCTCGATTAATGATGTCATATTATCCGTCCAAGTTTCAAAATCTTGTCGTGAACGGTTAGCTATTTCATCAAATACAATATCTAGGTTTCCTGACTCTTCACCCACCTCAAGCAGTGAAATATAAAATGGCGGATATAATGATGTTTGCTGCAATGTTGGAGTTAACTGACTACCACGTTTTACTTTTTTACGCGCAATATTCATTTCGTGATTTAACACATGGTTTTTTATATTACCCGCTGCAAGCTCCAATGCCTGATCAATAGGGACGCCAGCTTTCAGCATTAAACTCAAACCACTATTAAATCGAATTCGTTCAACAGTAATAGATGCATTAGCAATAACGGGTAATTTTAATGCTGTTTTATGCCACCAACGTTGAAAATCAGCTTGTTTACTTGCCCATATTAATGCTGGCACTGATAACATAACAGCCAAGGCTAAAAATACCTGATAGTTTCCCATCCACTCACTAATAGATAACATTAGCTGTGTATACCAAGGAAGAGTACTCAACTGACCAAACATATCGGCCATTTTTGGAATAATGAAATTGAATATAAAAAAGATACTCAGTATACAAACAAATAAGATAACGCAAGGATAAGTAAGTGAACCTATAATTTTTCGTTGTAGTTCACGTTTAAACTTAAGATCTTTGGCAATACCAGCAAATATTTCGCTTAAGTTTCCTGAGGCTTCACCTAATTCTATTAAGTTACAATATAAATTATCAAAGACATCGGGGTAAGCTCGGAGCGCTTGGGAAAGACTACTCCCCTTTTTGATGCTGCTGCTTATATTAGCAAGCATTTGTGCCAAAGAGGCCTTTGCTTTTGTTCGTCTTATTATATCGAGGCCGCGATCAATTCTTACCCCTGTTGCAAGTAATAAACTTAACTCAGCAGTCAAGAACTCTAGATCCGCTAACGATACTTTGCTTTGAAACAAAAGCCCTAAAGATGATTTTTTTTGTTCTTCATTAACTAAATATGGCAGTAGCTTTTGCGCTTTTAACTTACTAATTGCATCTTGCTCTGAGGTTGCTTCAATAAGCCCCTCTGATTTGGCGCCAGATGAGTCATAGGCTTTGTAATTAAACAGTGCCATTAGCCTGCTACCCGTATAACTTCATCTATTGTTGTATAACCTAATACAGCTTTATGTAGTCCATCTTCTAGTAAAGTACGACGATTAAGTGAATGATTATGCTTTTTAGCTTTTGGAATAAAATCAGCGTCTTTTGGCATCGCTTTGATTTCATTATCACAACGCAAATACTCTGTTACAGCCATGCGTCCTTTGTAGCCAGTGTGAGCACAGTGTTCACAGCCTTTTCCTCGAACTAAGTTAATCTTGTCTAGATCAAAACGTTCAGCAAACTGAACTAGGTTGTATTTTTCTATCAATGTTTGTGCGTCAGGATCTGGCTCACTACATTGACTACACACTTTACGTGCCAATCGTTGTGCAACAATTGATACAAGCGCAGCATTAAGTAAAAACTCTTCAACCCCAAGATCGAGTAATCGAGTATATGCACTCGCTGCATCATTAGTATGGACAGTACTAAACACTAAGTGACCGGTTAGTGCTGACTGTAATGCAATTTGCGCTGTTTCTTTATCACGAATTTCACCCAACATAATAACGTCTGGATCCTGACGTACAATTGAGCGAAGACCTGCAGAGAAGTCAAATCCTATATCACTATTAACTTGCACCTGATTAATACCTGGTAATTGGTATTCTACCGGGTCTTCTAAGGTAATAATTTTTACATCATCATTATTAAGGGCATTTAAAAATGTATATAAGGTGGTTGTTTTACCTGAACCGGTTGGGCCTGTTAATAATACAACCCCTGCAGTTGTTTTAATATCTTGGCGGATCAGCTCATTGATGTCATCTGATAGACCCAGAACTGACATATCATAACGCACGTTTTCTTTTCTTAGAAAACGCATAACAACCGATTCACCATCATTTAATGGTAATGACGATACACGAATATCAAGCTCTTGATTGGCAATTTTCATTTCGATTTTGCCATCTTGCGGGCGGCGCTTTTCAGCGATATCCATACCCGACAAAATTTTCAAACGCGTAATTATTGGCAATTGTTTACGAGCCGAAATAGTTTCAGCTTCATGCAACACACCGTCAATTCTAAAACGCGCCCTATAACGTCCCTGATAGGGCTCTAAGTGCATATCTGATGCACCTTGACGTAATGCTCTACTAATTAATGAATTTAGTAGGTTTACAGTGGGCGCCTCTGTGGCTAATTCTTTTAGACGTTCTTCTTCATCTAAAGGACTATTATCATCAATATCTGTTAAAGGTTCTTCGTATTTCGCAGCTAGTAATTGAATATCAACTTCATTCGCAATGAATAATGAATAAGCTTGGTTATTTTTACTTAACCAATCATTCATCACTTGATTCAATGGATCTTTACATGCAAAAGAAATATGTTCTTGATTATCAGTTATTGGTAACCAGCTTTGCTCAACAAACATATCAAGCGTGGGCTTATCGATGACTAGTGCAGAAAAGTTAGCGTACTGTTCACTGGTAAACAGTGGGATACCTAAATATTCACTTAGTAACAAAGGAACTTGATCTTCTGGCAAGCTCCCCATGTTTACAAGTACTTGTTCTAACCTTCCGCTATATTTTGCCTGATAATTTAAGGCTCGTGTAAGATCTTGAGGGTCAACACTAAACTTTTCTATAAGTAAATCATGTAATTGCATTATTGATGTATTATATCCGCGTTGTTGTCGGTACCACCCTCTTTACCATCACTACCGTATGATTTTAGCGAGTATGGATTTCCATTTTCACCTGGGGTCTTGTATACATAAGGATTTCCCCAAGGATCTAACGGGATATCTTTTGGTAAATAAGGACCATCCCAACGTGGATCATCACTTTTACGCAACTGAGAAAGTTCTGTTGGGTATTTACCTAAATCAAGTCGATAAGTATCAATAGCGGTTTCGAATGATGACATTTGTGCAGCTGCTATTTTACGCTCTGATGAACTTAACTTAGAAAAAAACTTAGGCGCGACCAGTGACATTAAAAGCCCTAAGATGACAATAACAACAAGTAGCTCCATCATCGTAAAACCATTATTTTTTTTCATAAAACTCTCTTTAAATTTAGTTATTTTTTGACGTCTATTTTTTTTCGTCTAAGAAACCGTGCTACTTTCCAACAGTGTTGTAGTGCTAAAGAATAAAACACAAATACAATCAAAAATAGGGCAAGCATTATCCATTCAGGAACATTTAAAACTTCCCCTAGGATACCAACACCGCTCAAAATTATGGCAAAAAACAATATTGAGCTCAACGCCCTGCGAGGACTAAAACCTACTCGCATAAAGATATGGTGTAAATGGTCGCGGTCAGCACTAAACGGCGATAGCCCCTTACGTTTACGGCGAATTATAATGGCCATCATATCCATTAAAGGTACACCAATAATCCATAACGCTGTTACAGGTCTAAATGCTGATTCGGTTGTCTGAGTGCCTACCATTAAAAACCAAATAACACTTAAACCAATAAACATAGAACCCGCATCACCCATGAAAATCTTCTTATTTCTATGGCCTTTAACACCTAAGTTAAACGCTAAATAAGGTAGTACGGTCGCAACAATAATAAGCGGTAAATAAACCAAAGCATAGTTACCACTAAACAGCATTAAAATAAAAACAGATAATAAGGTGAGAATACTGAGCGAACCAGCTAAACCGTCAATGCCATCGATCATATTAAAGGCATTAATACAAGCTATGACACTAATCACTGTAAATATTATACCAAACCAACCAAGGTCAATATCACCCATTAAAAATAGATTGCCCAGATTATGAATGTATATTTCACTACTGTAGATCATCACAAGAGCAACTAGAACTTGGACGCCTAATCTAATTTTTACACCTAATTGACGGTAATCATCTATAACACCCAAAACTACAATGACCGCAGCACAAGCTAAGTAACTTACAATTTTCACTGTCAGTGGGTGAAATGCCATAATCGAAATTGCTACAGCCAAAAAGATAGACAACCCTCCAATTAAAGGAATGGTGCCGGTATGCTGTTTACGCAGACATGGTTTATCGACTAAGCCAAATTTTACAGCTAATGGCGTAATCGCCAAAATTATGATGTATGAAAAAACAAATGCAAACATCAATGTTATGAATTCAAAGGTCATTATGAAGCCTTAATTAAGAAACATACTTCATTGTTATAATGAACTGATAGCCGCTACAGCTACGCCCATTTGATACACTATTTGCGTCGCAGTGCTCCAAAGAGTCAGGTTATCAATATAATCAGAATCTAAAGGTACTACTATAGTATCACCTGGCGATAACTGAAAATTATTATTAACCGCAAACCAAGACCCTTCATTTGGCACTTCAATTAAACCACTTGCCTTAATGATATAAATACGGTCTTCATCAGCACGTTGCTTTAAACCACCGCTGCGGCTTAAATAATCATTAAGGCTAAGCTCTTCCTGATAAAGGTGTGAACCAGAAAAGTTAACCTCACCTACAACACTTACACTTGAGCGTTTTGAAGGTACATATAGTACATCTTGATCTTCTACCTCTAAATGACGTTGACCATTCATAATTGCAGGTAGATCAATAACCAAACGACCAACAGCCCTAACATTCGCTAAGTCATTTATTAAATTATTCATATCTTGATACGATAATGACGCATCTGTAATAGAGTTATTAAAACTTTTAGAAGCAATATCTCGGCGTAAGTCTTCAGACAACTTCTTTAGTTGTTGCTGCTGCTGTTTTCGAGTTTCTTCACGCGTAAAAATAGCCCCCTCAGGATAAGAAAACTCTGTAAAACCGCCTGCGCGCTCAATTACTTCGGCTAAGGTTTCCCCTTTTGAAATACTATAAACACCAGGGAATTTTACTTCGCCAACAATATTAATTTTTCTATCTTGCTGCCAATTTGGAATCGGGTAAATATTAATTGTATCTTTGCTTTTTAACTCAAATGATGAACTAGACTCATCATTAACTAACCTAGATAAATCAATACTAATATGTTCCAAATTAGATTTTCCTGCAAAGCGAGTTACTTCAGCACTTTTCAGGTAGGCAGATTCTTTTAGGCCACCAGCAGCTAGAAGCGCTCCTTTCACTGACGCATTCACAGGTTTTGGATATACACCTTCGTAAAATACCTCACCACGGATACCTATAATTTGTAATCCGTCATCAGAGTTTGCTTGCTGATTCAGTTTAGCCAAAATAGGTTTAAGCAACCTTTTTCTACTAAAAACAGCATACTCATGCTCTTCTAATTCTTCCTTATTTGTGAGCAATTCAGTAATAGAAAGAACTTCTTGCTCTTTTTCTTTAGAGAGTGTCTCAGCTAGTTCCTTATCCAACGCTGAACCAAGATCGATAAATTCATAAAATTTTCGCTCTTCGTACTCATCCCAAAGCTTGATTTTTTCTTGTTGTTTTAACTGCTCTTTAGTTAAAGCCATGCCTGCAAGGGCATTTTCTTCACTTTCTAAAGATTGGAAACGACTAAATACAACAACAATATCGCGAGGCTTTAATTCTAGGTCTTCTTCACCACTTACTGCATTTATGAGGGAAAATTGATGTAACTCAATATCACCACGTAAGTTAGTCTCGCGAACAATTAATGAATAATCATAGTCTGCAATTGGTAGTAAATCTGCTTTTAGAGAACCAAAAAGCTGGCTGACAGTTTTTCCTTCATGCCAAGCATAGTTGCCTGGATGAGCAACAGCACCAAGCAGAGTTACGGCATTGTCTAATTCTTTACTAGAAGATGGAACGCGAATTACATCTCCATCATTTGGTTTATATGCATCTCTTTTAGATAAGTTGAGTTGCAGAACGGTTCTCGAACTATTACCTGTGTAGCGTTCTACAACTGTTTTCTGCGGATATGCAGCGGCATTAAAACCACCAGCCATAGCTATTAGATCTTGACTAGATTCATTTTTTTTAAGCTCAAAAATGGCTGGTCTACGTACTTCACCTTCAACACTCACTCGCATACCAACTGGTGGAATAAATACAACATCACCTGGCTTTAAAATGACATCATTACTACTATCACCTTTTATCAATAGGTTATATAAGTCGAGAGTTGTTACTGTTTTTCCCGCACGCTTTAATTGTATATTTCGAAGAGAACCTATTTCTGAAATACCACCACTCACGAATAAAGCATGAGTGATTGAAGCTAATGAAGGAACAGTATAAGCACCAGGCTTGTATGCTTCACCTAAAACCATAATACGGATTGAACGTGTTTTACCCATTGATACATAAGCTTCAGTACCAATAATCTCTTGTTTAACCTTTGCTTTAATTAATTCGACAACATCGCTGTATTGCATACCACTAACTGTGACTGGCTTAAGCTTACTAATCGTTAGACGACCTTCACGGTCTATTATAACCTCTTCTGCAGACGTTTCTTTACCAAACAAATTGATAGTAAAAGTATCACCAGGCCCAACAATGTAAGAATCAGGCACTAGAGCACTTTCTGACGGCGCAAACGTGGTCGGTTCACCAGAAAAAAGTTCATAACCAAATGGTTTAAGCTTATCTTCTTCAGGTTTGAACTTCTCTTCTGCTGAAATCTGTTTGTTATCTTCATCATCGTTAAACATGCCTCTAGGCATTACAGTATCTGTGACTTCATTCTCAGATTGATTTTCGTTTTGACCTGCCGAACCCAACATACTGAGGTCTAAGCCATACTTCTTAGCAAGTGCTTCTTGTTGAGATTTAGGGAGTTTTTTAAATTGTTCGATTTGTTGCTTAGTTGGAGTGACTGAATGAGCTTCAGTAATAAATAAAAGCGAGATAAAAAGCGCGATTACAAGTCTAAAAAACTTCACAAAGTTTCCCTTCTAAGAAAATAAAGATAACCGCGGCATACTACATCATTTTATAAGCAAAAAAAATGGGTAAACAAGTTTACCCATTTATTATTAACTTAAAAATTAGAAACTATACACAAGCGTCAATGACGTTTCTGTATCTGTGTTTTCTTTGTCATCGGCAACATCTGAATTGTGGGTGATGTTATATGCCACTTTCATTTGCAGTGAGCCGTTGATTTTAGCAAGGATTGCAGACTCTGAACGTGTTTTGGTGTTGGTATCACCGTATTCAACTGATACTAACTGAGTAAAACGTGCACTGTCTGAAATTTGCCAGTTGTAATCAACTTTACCTAGTGCGATTACTTCACCTTCGCGCTCACCAGCAAGCGAATTACCGTTGTCATCAACTTCAGTGCTTGTGTCTGGGTATTGGAAATACTTATAACCCGGACCAATTTCAGCATTAAGCCACATGTCAGAGCGGTCGATTAAACGTAAACCATAACCCGCTGAGATAACTGACTCGTTGCGGTATGCACCAAAGTAATCAGATACGTGCGAGCCGTAGATGAATAAGTGTGAGTGCTTTTCGTTTAACTTGTAGTTACCTTGTGCAGAAATTGAGTACTTTTCGTTAGTACGTTGTGTTTCTTTAACACCCTGGTCGTTTTCGATCTCATCTTCTTTATAGAGACCGTCTAACTTGTACTCGTTATTCCAGTTTTCTAGGTTATGTAAAACCTTGATACCACCTTTTAGTGTGGTTGTTTCAGTGTTACCGCTTGTTACAATAGCACCTAACTCACTGGTTACATCCCAAGTTTTGGTTTCATCTGCTGCGAATGCGCTAGTTGCAGCTGAGGCTGCAACTAGAATTGATAAAGCTTTTAATTTCATTAAAAAATAACCTTTACTACTTTAAGTTCGACTTATTAGTCTTCTTTATGCAAATGAACATCCATTTGCGGGAATGGGATGGTGATGTTGGCATCATCTAATGCGATCTTAATGTTTTCCATTAGATCGAAATACGTTGGCCAGTAATCAGCTGAGTTAACCCATGGGCGAACGACAAAGTTTACGCTTGAATCTGCTAGTTCAGATACAGCTACTGTGTATGCTGGGTCTTTTAATAAGCGCTCTTCTTTATCTAACACTGATTTAAGAACTGCTTTTGCTTCTTTTAAGTCTGCATCGTAACCAACACCGATTACTAAATCGATACGACGAGTTGATTCTCGAGAGAAATTGGTAATTGGGCTGCCCATAATTGATGAGTTAGGCATGATAATTACTTTGTTATCAGGTGTACGCAATTCTGTAGAGAAAATTTCGATTTTCTTAACTGTGCCAGCTTTACCGCCAGCTTCTACATAGTCACCTGATTTGAATGGGCGAAGTAAAATGATTAAAACACCTGATGCAAAGTTAGACAGTGAACCTTGCAATGCTAAACCTACTGCTAAACCAGCCGCACCTAAGATAGCAATGAATGACGTTGTCTCAATACCTAATTGAGATAGTGCCATTAAGATTGTTGCAGCAAATACAATTGCATAGACAATGCTAGCAACAAATGAACCTACAGCTTTATCTACTTTCTTTTTATCAAATGCTTTTTCGGTTAAGCCTTCGCAGAATTTAGCGATGCGACCACCGATGAAGAAAATGATTAGCGCTAGAACCGCCTGAACGGCGTAATGTATGATTAAACCTGAATTCTCGTTGATCCAGTTCATTATTGTATCCATGTTCTCTCCTGAAGTTCATTTTTAGCATAACGCTGTACAAATTATATATGATCTTTGGTTAAAAAATCATTAAATTACGCGCAAAACTAAGAAATGAGTATTTGCCTAATTACAAAAAACGCAAGTCTAATCTGCAAAACTGAACGCCCGCTGACCAAGGTGGCGATTCTGAATTTTCTGAGGCAAGTAAGTTTTTTCTACTTTTTTCAATTTAGGGCTTCACAAGCTAAACTTAATTATGTAATATGCGCGCCACACCAAACGAGGTGTATCTCAGTGGCGGCTGTAGCTCAGTTGGTAGAGCCCCGGATTGTGATTCCGGTTGTCGTGGGTTCAAGCCCCATCAGTCGCCCCACTTCTCCCTCAGAAAGTCCTTTTATAAATTCAATGTTTTCAATTAAAAAACCTATTCACACAAAATAATTGCGCCTGAAATTCAATGCAAAAACCAGCTTAAGAATAACAGTCCGGTTCATTTACTGTGAGTGGCTAGGAATTAATAGCTACTGTTTAATCTGTTTGATTCCAATCAATTACACATAAACAGCAACATAAATTTAAAGTGATAAGAAAAGGGTTGTAAGTAGGTTTTCTTGTCCTTTTACTGACTCTTTGAGGTTTAAATTTAGATGATGCAAATAAGCATTGAAGGGTATTTACTTGGGGCGAATGACCAACATGTGTAAAATTAAATGACTGAATAATGCAGGCCACCAATAACAATACGTTAACTATAAAATCAAAGAAACTTAATTAACCTGAACTCGGGATAAAAATAGAAGGGAACTAAAAGCTGGTTCCGTGATCAGATCTTTCGACCAAAAAAGATTAATCAAAGAGGAACCAGCTATGCGTAAACTAGTAGACTTATTCTGTCATGTCGATGATTTTTGTAAGGCTTTTCTACCCCAATGGCAAAAACTTCAACTCGAAAGTGGCGATAGGAAACGTAACCGGAAAGGACGAATGTCTGAAAGCGAAATTATGACCATCATTGTCGCTTTCCATATGTCTCACCAACGTGATTTCAAAAATTTTTATTTGGGAATTATCTGTCGTTATTACAAAAGTGATTTTCCAACACTTCTCAGCTACACCCGATTTCTAGAAGTGATGCCATCAGTGCTCATACCACTAAGTTCTTTCTTTACCCACGTTAAAGGAGAGCCTACTGGTATTGAGTTTATTGATTCTACGAGTATTAAAGTCTGCCATAACTTACGCATACCAAGACACAAGGTATTCAAAGGAACAGCGGCAGGGGTAAAGGAACAATGGGTTGGTTTTATGGATTTAAGCTGCACATTATTACCAATCATCTTGGCGATATTGTGGCAGCTAAACTTACGCCCGCTAATACGGATGACAGAAAGCCCGTACGGGAGCTGTCAAAAGGGCTATTAGATAAGCTTTATGCTGATAAAGGCTATATCAGTAAGGCACTTACTGACGATTTGAAAAAGGACGGGATTACCTTCACCGAAGTTATCGAGTGTTTCACGAAGTTTTAACAATTCTATCTTTAATTCTTTGGTGAGCAACTCACCACATTTACGGCATGCAAATTTCACCCTTTCTTCCATGGCAATATTGGCGGTATTAATCTAACCTCAAAAGGGACAACAAATTTGGGGGATTCAAAGCAAGTATAGTCTAGCTACCACTAACTAATATTTAATTAAGCTACTAGCAACATTGTACCCACTTTTTCTTATCTCCCTCAGAGCGCTTAATTTTATTATTTTTAGAAAGTGTATTCACTGCTCTAGTAAAAGCTTGTCGAGATAAACCTAACTGCTCCTGGAAACCAGGATCTAGGTTTTTCGGTGATTCTAACGCTGCAAATATTTTTTCTTCCGCAGATACGGTATTAGTTTCTACATTTGCAACAATAGGCACTACAACATCTTCATTTGTCCTCACGATTCTGGACTTTACCCCTAACTTTCTACATTGAAAATCAAAGGCTAAAATTAGATTTTCGTCATTGCTAAACAGTTCAAAGTGAGATGCAGTAAGAAGCTGCTGATCCAACATTGAAAGTACTCGAGACAAATAAGAAATAATATAGAAATCCGCTTGGTTCTGACCACTGGGATAATCAGACAGGTGATGAAACAACTCCTTTTCACAATGCTGCTTAATTCCATTCGATTTGGAAAAAACAAAAACCTTATCAGTCAGGGCAGCTTTCATTTTCTTAATTCCTTTCACCCCAACATTCTCAGCATCTACAAATACAAACTTCATCGATAGTTCCTTCTAAAAATATGACAAGCAACACCCTAAGCTAGCTAAATTCATCTTCATTATCAAATAGATCGCGCAACAACTTTATCCTCTTTTTAAAGTTTAGTGATATTAAAACCTGAGTTGAGACTCCTATAACAACAATTATTCATAGAGGTAAAGCTTACTTAACCTTTTTCAAAACCGCGTTCAGCCATTTTTCAGCTCTATCGGGCCGATTGTCTTCTGTAACCCTGACTTTAATTACGCTTAAATTGGGAAAATTAATGAGCAGACTTTCCAGGTTCTTATCATAGAGTGACACTTTGCCGAAATACTGGACAGACTTCAAACTCTACATAGTCCTTAAATTTGACCACCACTACCTGACCATCGCCACGTATACCTGTATTTTTGTAAACTTTACGGACTGCATTGCGAACGACTTGCAGAAGGTAAGACTGGTTATCTTTAAAACGACTCCAATCGCTATCAGGAAGCAAATATAACATATCCAAATCAGATATGCCGTTGATACCGCTCTTTCTACCATAGGAGCCAACTTGCTCCGAATTGACTACCTTGGACTCACTATTGCAAAATTCTCGGTTCAGAGCACGAGTAATACTTCGATATCGCTTCCCAATTTGCCCCTGATCTTTTATCTGAAGGTTACTTAATAAAGCTTTAAAATCCGTTGATACAGTCATGCTTTCCTTTGGTATCTGAATGTTACTTGTTTGATAGAAGCATCAAGTCATATTAAGCATATAGATTAGCTCTGCACACAACTCATTTGTGGACAAAAGCGTGTTAGCGACTTTACTAGTTTAGTTCATGACGAATAACTAGAAGTATGGCTAACGTAAAATTGACTGCCAACATGCCTCAACAACTATACTTACTAACTTATATGTGAGAAATTCCATATTAATACAATCGGATAGTGTGGATAATCACATGGGATTCAGAGTTAATACCATCGCAAATCATGAGCTTTGGCATTTGGGCTCAACTGAAGAGAACGCTTTTACTGTAATAATAGGAAATAACGGGTGTGGAAAAACGCAGCTGCTAGTTGATACTTGTGCTTATTATCAAGAAATGTACTCTCAGTTGCTCAATAGCGACAAACCTAACGTAGCTACAGCAGTCCGTGATGTAAATGAATATTCTGCTCAGTGGAGTCTATTAGGAGAAAGGTTTGGCCTTCCTTTACCAAAAAAATTGATTGCAGCGTCAACGAGTCAATTTGAAAAGTTCCAACAAAGATGGAAGAACAAAAAGGACATTCAACAAAACGGGTTTTATGCCTACGTAGGTTCTAAACCTTATTCACCATTTCAAGCACCTTCAACACGTATCGCGTCGAAAGCAATTCAACAATTATTGGGCAATGAAAAATTTGAAACGAGAAAACTTGTTGCGTTAACAAATTTCCTGCATAAGTTCGATTTTGGTGGTTTATTGCGTTTGCGTTTTAATGTGGCTATTTCTAGCGATGACTTTACAAATTTGCAAAATGGCCAACAATTACAGCCAAAAACAGCTCTGATACTGAAGGAAGCCCTAGAAGAATATGAACAAGAAGAAATCCTTGGGCTAATCCAATATTGTGAAGAAATCTACAAAGAACCAGAATTCCTTCTTTCTTTAGATCGCAATGCTTTTACATTAAAACACTTAAGAAAACACGAAGAGATCTTTTCTGACGTTGACATTGATCGTCATGTGGTTTCAACGCTGCTTAGGGCTGGACTTATTGAGCTAGAAAATCTTGAGACAGTTCGTCACACAAAAAGTCCCTCAAATTATGTAGACGATCTTGATATATCAGATGTACCTCTGACGGGCTTAGCTAAGCGTAGTTCTGGCGAGCAATGCTTGTTCCTGCTCTTTTTGGGTATTATTTCTTCTATAGAAGATGATGCACTGATCTGCATCGATGAACCTGAAATCAGCCTTCATCCGCAATGGCAAGAGAAGTTTGTAGAAATTCTTAGGGACTCATTTTCAGGCTATCAAGGGTGCCATTTCCTTATCGCAACGCACTCTCCCTTAATTGTATCAGACATCTCCGCTTCAAATAGTTGCGTGTACGATATGGTTAATCGCAAGTTAATTGATGCTCGCCCTCATAAAGAGCGCTCTGCAGATTATCAGTTGGCGACGTTGTTCCATAATCCAGGCAATAACAATGAATACTTGATTACTCAAATTATTGAGGTCTTGGATTCTGTCTGTAAGACAGAAAACCCTTCCGAAGAAGCGTTAATAACTGCGAATTGGCTATTGAGCTTTGAATCTCAATTGGAAGAACACGATAAAGTCAGAGTCTTACTGGGAATTATGCGCTCAACTTTGTTGGCAGGAGGGTATCTATGACCCCTTTTGTTCTGAACGAAGATGACGAAGCGATCATCACAAGCGTGCTGGAAAAAAACGTATCCCCTAATGAAAAATGGGCGGATCCTGCGGTGACAGAACTTAAAGCTAGAATGAAACGACATTACATCGAACAGCAAGAATATTGCTGTGCTTATTGTAAGGTTCACAAACCTTCCTTGCATGGTGGGGATTGGGATTTAGAACATATCATGCACAAAAACAATTTTGATAAGTGGATGTTTCACCCAGAGAACCTCTGTGTCTCCTGTAAAGAATGTAATGGATACAAAGGTACATCGTTAATTACCAAATCCCCTACTTATAACAAATTCCCCACTCGGTCATCGAATTACACTATCGTCCATGCACACTACGATAGGTACGAAGACCACATCACCGCACTGGTGCCTGGAATAACCTATAGGTATAAGGGGGACAAGTATGGTAAAGGATGGAAAACCATCGAAGTGTGTGGGTTGTTACGCTACCACGAAGAGGGAGGCCGAACACAGGTTGACCCAATCATCCAAGCTGTATTGCGTTTAGCTGCTGATGACCAGAGACAAGAAAACTTACAGCTTGCCATCGAAATGTTACAAGGCAAAATCAACGCACTAAGTTAGTCTGAGTTGCATTCTTAACTGATTGTATCCGAAAAGTTGTTTGGTATTAAAAAATCTATGAAAAACTCTTGAAGTTAAACGAAGCGCATTTACTCTCTCCAGCACGAAATGGGGCATAAATGAGTTAGAGCCGAAGGACGGCTCTGTGCCAATTGCAGACATTAGCAACGCCTGAGCTCAGGTGCATTTGAGACAACGCCTGCTTTTGCGTTAGCAAAAAAGTGGGTGGCGGATCAAATGTCATCTGCAGAGACTTTTTAGGCAGCGTTCACCGTATTC